>WNGF01001945.1_pt1 | contig 56268 bp, 66 predicted proteins | sample 5400641 | NCBI WGS metagenome assembly WNGF01 (sample SAMN13153371, study PRJNA577476) | soil metagenome | isolation source: 80 cm soil or saprolite under grassland replicate 2 | place: USA:California | collected 2016-06-15
GCCGCGATCATGGGGCTCAACAAAATTCCGAAGAACGGATAGAGAATGCCCGCCGCGATTGGCACGCCTATCGAGTTGTAAACGAAAGCGAAAAAGAGATTCTGTTTGATGTTTCGCATCGTGGCGCGGCTCAAGCGAATGGCGCGCACGATACCGCGCAGATCGCCTTTGACCAATGTTACCCCTGCGCTTTGCATCGCCACATCTGTGCCTGTGCCCATCGCAATCCCGACGTGCGCCTGAGCAAGCCCCGGAGCATCGTTGATGCCATCTCCGGCCATCGCAACTTTGCGTCCTTCGCTTTGAAAGCGCTTGATGATTTCGGCCTTCTGACTCGGCAAGACTTCACCAACTACTTCATCGATATCTAATGTTTTCGCGACGGCGTCTGCCGTTGTGCGGCTGTCACCCGTAAGCATGACGATGCGGATCTTCTGCTCGTGCAGTTGTCGAATTGCTTCTGGCGTACTCTCCTTGATTGGATCACCGACTCCGATCAATCCGGCGACTTTGCCGTCGACGATTACGAACATAACAGTCTGGCCGTCCGCGCGAAACTTCTCAGCCTCGCTTACAACCGGACCCGAATCGATGCCGAGTTCTTCAAGTAGTGCGCGGTTTCCCAAGCCAACCGAGCGTCGGTCTATCTGACCCTTAACACCTTTGCCGGTAATCGACTCGAACGATTCTGTCTTCGTCAGATCAACCCCGCGCTCCTGAGCATCCGCAACGATTGCCGCAGCTAGAGGATGTTCACTGCCTCGCTCAAGACTTGCCGCCAAACGCAGCAGCTCGCTTTCGTTGAAGCCATTAACCGGCACAACCGTGACAAGCTTTGGCTTGCCTTCCGTTAACGTGCCTGTCTTATCAATGACCAGCGTGTCGATTTCGCGTAGCACCTCGATTGCTTCCGCATTCTTAAACAGGATGCCTGCTTGTGCGCCCTTGCCCGTTGCCACCATGATCGACATTGGAGTTGCCAGCCCAAGCGCGCAGGGGCACGCGATAATCAGCACCGCCACGGCATTGATGATGGCGTAGGCCATTCGCGGTTCCGGCCCAATCGTGGCCCATACGATAAAGGTGACTATAGCGAGCAGAATCACCGCCGGGACGAAGTAGCCCGAAACGATATCTGCCAATTTCTGAATCGGCGCGCGACTCCGTTGCGCTTCGGCAACCATCTGAACGATTTGTGCCAGCAACGTTTCCGAGCCGACACGTTCGGCCTCCATCACCAGTGAGCCCGTCCCGTTTACTGTAGCGCCAATCACTCTGTCGCCAGGTTTCTTCTCGACTGGAATTGGTTCGCCCGTAACCATCGATTCATCAACGCTGCTTGAACCTTCCACGACCACACCATCGACGGGAATTTTCTCGCCCGGACGAACCCGCAAACGATCACCGACCTGCACTTGATCCAATGGCACGTCTTCTTCGCTGCCATCGTCGCGAATGCGGCGCGCGATCTTCGGCGCCAGGCCAAGCAGCGCCTTAATAGCCGCGCTCGTCGAACTGCGCGCTTTGAGTTCTAAAACTTGCCCGAGAAGAACGAGCGTCGTAATCACCGCAGCCGCTTCGAAATAAACCGGCACCGTTCCCATCTCATCGCGAAACGAGGCGGGAAAGATTTGCGGAAAGAGCGTTGCGATTACGCTGTAGACATACGCTACGGCGACACCGAGTCCGATCAGCGTAAACATATTGAGGCTGCGGTTCACGATCGACTGCCAGAACCGTGCGAAGAACGGCCAGCCACCCCAGAGCACTACCGGCGACGCAAGTGCGAATGAGAGCCAAACGATATTCCGCATGCCTACAAAGTTGCGCATGGGATCACCGGAAAGAAACTCGCTCATCGCAAGGATGAGCAACGGAACAGTCAAAACCGTGCTGACCCAAAAGCGACGCTTCATATCGATCAGCTCGGCATTGTCCTCCTCGCCAGTTGCGACGCGGGGTTCCAGCGCCATGCCGCAGATCGGACAGTTGCCGGGCGCATCCCGAATGATCTGCGGATGCATCGGGCAGGTGTATTCGATCTTTTCCTTAAGCGGCAGCGGCATGACGGGCTCCAAAGCGACCCCGCATTTCGGACACGAACCCTGTTTGTCCTGACGCACTTCCGGATGCATTGGGCAGGTATAACTCTGATCGACTGCTCGTGCCGCAGGTTTTGGTTCATGCTGAAATCCAACCGGCTGGGATGCAATTGCTTCGGTCGAGTTCCGGAGGAACCGTTCTGCATGGTCGCGGAATTTGGTCAGGCAACCAGTACTGCAGAAATAGTAGGTTTTCCCTTTGTACTCGTAGGAACCGGCAGCGGAGACTGGATTAACGGTCATTCCGCAAACCGGATCTACTGCGACCGCGCTGACTCTATCGCGAGGCGATGTAGTCGCTGGTGTGAGACTCGTGTCCTGGTCTGGCTTCATTTCCCTATATTATCCAGCGCTGACAAAAACCCGTGCTCCCGTGAGTATTCGTCCTCGCAAGAATGCCCGCAACCGGACACTGCAGGCATCCTCGGTAGATTTTCAGTTTGAATTGGAACTATGGTGTCTTGTTGGCATTAGCCTTCTTGTTATGATTGCCCATTTTCATGTTCTTCATGTCCTTCATGTTCATGTTGCCCATGTTCATATTGTCCTGCATGTTCGCATTCGAATTAGCGGGACTGGTAGCAGGGCTGGGCGATGCCGTAACCATCGTATTTGAGTTGGCGTTGCTGTTCGAATTGTCCGCAGTCGTACAAGCGGCAGCGAAAACAGCTAAAGCCAACAAAGTCAGAAAACCTGTCGTTCGTCGCATATCAGTTCCTCCTGGGTTCAATACAGACCTCAAATGCGGGGGGCTAGTAAGGGTTGGGCAACTCACCTATCTATTGTACGCATTAGCTCGCAGCCTTAATAGAAGTAACCTTAATCGTCTTGCCAGTCACTCGACCAGTCACTTTTACTTTCTGGCCGGCAAACTCTCGCGCCTTTTCCTGGCCAGTATTGTCTAGTCTGTAGACAACCTTGTGGTTACGATCTGCCAAAACAAACTTGCTGCCGCCCTTTACGCACATGAGCGCGCAGGACTTGTCATCGCCCATGCCCACATGTGTTTAAGGCCGCAACTGCTGTCGCTAATGTAGCCGACATGGTCGTGTCCGCGGCTGGATTGTTGTTGAGTTTAGCACGGCCTCTCCGGTTTCAGCACTCGTCAGAACAACAACGACACTGCCAGCAGCGCGAGCATGCTCAAACTAAGTTTGAAATGGTTCTTTGGCATCAACGGGTTATCCTCCTCTGAAGTTGTTTACTTTTGCTCCCACGAGATAAGAGCCACTCCACTTATTGTTAGCAAGGTGCCGAGAATTTTCATCCAGCTCATACTTTCACTTAAGAAGAGCCAGGACAGGAATAGAACGAATAATACATAGCTAACTGAAATGCCTGTGGCCATGCCCACAGGAAGCTTCGAAAGTGCCAGCACAAAGAAGATCGACCCGAGCGCCATCAACAGACCAATTGGCGCGCCCAAAGGTAGCGCCTTCGTCGGAACAGTCAGGTTTCCCTGTTTGATCCAGAGTGCCGGCACGGCAGTCACTGCCATTCCGATAGCCATGAGAAAGTTCACCTGATAAGGGTTCAACTGCTTCATGCTGAATTTCTCGAGAAAAGAAGCCACGCCGACCATCACGATGTAGCCTAGTAGAAAACCAAACCCAGTTATCGGCAGTCCCATTCATATTCCTCCTCTGGCAATCAGCGTTTAGAGAACTCCGCGATGACCCGCTCATGGATCTGCTTCGCGGAAAGGTGCTGCTCTTTTTGGAAGTCCTGTCGCACGGTTCTTATGGATTTGATGGCGGCTTTTGCGGCGCACCCATATTGCCGTGCATGCCATGCATGCTCATATCCATCTTGCCCGGACGAATCCGCAGAAAGAGTTTCCATCCCACCGGATTATTTCCGTAGACGCGATCCAGAATCGACGGTTTTGAAAAGAATGTGACGTCGCTTCCAATTCCGAGCGAAACCTTGTCTGTGTTCCATATGTCGCGCACTCCACCGAACGTGTACGCGCTGATTCGAAATGAAGGGTGAGCTTGCGTAATGCCAAGCAAAGCTCGGTCTGACGGACGCAATAGCTCATTCTTGTCCACCAGTTCCAGGCGCGTGTAGAAATAGTTCTGATCGAGGAAGTTGATCGTCGACTCCGCAGTATATCCGTTCAGGTTTGCATTCTCGCCGCCGCCACTTAAGTGATTACGTCCCCACACGAATGCGGCAGCCCAATTGCCCCGATGAAAGGGCCGGTTGTACTGAAGAGAAGCTGTAGCGCGACGAATGTCGGTGTTAGGCTCTTGTGCCTCAGGACTTCGCAGAAAGCCATAGCTCACCTGCATGGTCCAATTCTTATTCGGCATGAACCACAGACGGGCAGATCTCGAATTCCACTTATGCGCATCGAAGTTGTAACGGTTCTCGTCCGGCTCGCGGCCATTGAAAATCGAACCTTCCAACTTGAACCAGCGATAAGCAAATCCCGTGGTTAAGACACCAAATGAAATATGCGTCGAATCCTGCAAATGATGCGCAAGCGTCGCCGAAGGATTTTCTAACGCCGACGCGCGATGCATGAAAGCAACCGGGCCAAGAGCCGGCTCGCCCGGATAACCGAAGTAGGTAAACCAAGTCCCGCGTTCACCCACAGGCAATGTGTACTGCGCCGACAATTCCATGAAAAGATCGTGCGGATGCTGTTTATCGATCAATGGCTGACCTTTATAGGTTTCCCCGGTCTGAAAGAGCAGCGGCGAACCTCCCGGCGGAAACGTAAATGGTTCAAAACTGAACATGCCGCGCAATTGAACGGTACCCTTGCCCAGCTTGTGATAGGCCATCGGCATGAACCAGTTTTCCGAATCAAGTTTGGTGACGCCGCGCGGACCACCCTGTCGATTCATGCCGACGATCAGGTTGTAATGGAACATCAGCAGCCAATCACCGGCGATTTTGTAATGCATGTGCATCGGCCCTGATGATGGCTGCCATGAAGTACCGGACCCCATCGCGCCCATCGAGATGATGTTCGTATCGCTGGAACCGACGCGAACGCCCATATCGTTCGCCATCATCACCATCAGCGGACCCATGTTCATTGACCCCATTCCCTGCATATTGTCCATGCCCGGCATGTTCTGCATCGCGCCGGGCGAGGGACTCGCTTGCGGCACCGGCATGTTCATTCCCGGCATGTTCATCTGCGTCGGTGGAGATGCGGCGGGTTGAGCGCCGGGGGAAGGCCTGGCTTGTGGCATCTGCATTCCCGGCATATTCATCTCCATCTTCTGTGGCGATGATGATGTTGAAGGATTGGCCTGAGGCATATTCATTCCCGGCATATTCATTTGTTGCGACGAGGGCTTAGACCTCGGTGACGTCTGGGTTGTCGGCATCTTCATTCCGGGCATCTTCATCCCTGGCATATTGCCCATTTGATGTTTTTGAGATCGCTGTCTGTTTCGGGCAGTGCGCTTCTTTCGCCGAGTGTGCTTGTGCATTCCTGGCATTTTCATTCCCGGCATGTTCATGCCTGGCATGTTCGCCATGTTGTGTTTCCCGGCCGGCTTCTTCTTTCTCGTTGCCGCGCGCTTTTTTTGTGGCGACGACTTCTTGCTCATCCCCGGCATGTTTTGCATGTCCTGGGCGGGTTCCGCAGATGCGACCAAAGACAAAATAAGTATTAGGCCGGCGAGCGCAAACCATCGCGACCGCGTATGAAGACTATTCTTGAACTGCATGCTTCCCCTCTGGATCGATAACAGGTTGAGACAACCAGCTCGGATTAGAGCCTGGCCGAAGGACTGTGCAGACCTGTGCCTGCACAGTTATTCGCTGGGTGATCAAAGACAGGATTTAAATGCGGAAGGCACTAACTAGAACATACAAAGGGGACTGCGAACCAGGTGGACTATGATCGTGCAATTCTACAAACGTCAGAGATGAAGGAACGCCTTTCACAATAGTTGCGCCGGTATCAGCCGCAACCAACTGATCTGAAGCGTTGGCTTGGACTGCAACCCTTAATGGGACATTCGTACCGGATCGCAAGTGTATCAAGCAATGTGAACATGGCTCGTGCGGCTGCGTGATTGTTTCAGCGGTCAACTCTTTGTTTGGCCTGATTTCCGGCGCGCCATTGCTCAATAGCTCGGGATCGATTTTCGGCGGCGAGGGGGTCGTATGATCCATCTTCAGATCTGACATCTGCAAGTCAGACATGTTCATTGGCACGTTCTGCATGTCTGTCTCAGTCATGTGTGAGTGGTCCACGCTATCACGGGCCATCGATGAGTCCGAATCGCTGACCCGATCGGGAGGATGATGAGCCTTCGCCTTAAGCATCAAGCAGGAATCTGAACTGCCCATCAAGTGTGGGCAAAAGACTCCTGCCATGGCGTTGCCCCACGTGGCGACGGAAACCGCAAGGCTCAATACCGCGCCAGCAGATTTACTCTTTGAGGGTAGCCTCAACATAAATGTCCTACCGAAACATGCTCTGGAGGGAATATAGCATCGAAACTGTTCAATGCCCGAGACGCATAAGCTCCTTTGGGGGACAACAAACACTTTCTTGACATTTTCGCAAAGCGCATCTGAGTCGGGTGCGGCCTGAATAAGCGCCGCACCCTCTCTGGTAATTAGACTTGAAAAATATCCCCCAGCTTCACTGCGGTTTATTCTTCATGTCTTTCATGTTGCATGAATCACTGCCGCAACAGCAGCCGTCGTGCTGATCGGATTTGTTCTTTGAACCATCCTTCATCGCGCACGAATCGCCACCGCAACAACAGCAAGACGCCATTGCGCAACATGATTCCTTTGTTTTGTTAGGGTCGGTTTGAGTTGCGTTCTGGGCCAAACCAAGCGTGGCAAAAGCGGTTGCCAAACCCAGCACGAGGCCCAGAATAAATCCTCGATAACTTTTCATCTCGATTTTCTCCTTGAAAAAATTATTGCCTGATATCAGCAGATACACTGATACCCTGTTAGAACCGCCTGCGTTAGCGGACGGGTTGGCTTTAAAGAAGGCAGACTTCTAGATTAGAAATGAACAGCAGCGCAGGTAGGTATGTTCCTGATTAGGCAAGCGCAGTGGATAATCGTTGAGATTACCTTGCGCATTGCTGAGCTGAGGCGAGAAAGTGTTTACCTGAGTGGAAACGGAAATGTTCGAGTCACCAGACACGCGCCCGGTCGAAACAAAGGAACCGCTGGTCAACGGACAGCAACTGTTCACACCGGAAGGAACCGCATTTTCCGGTAACGCAATCTGATTAGCGACTTCGGACGATTCTATTGTCCAATGCCTCTGGGAAATCGGCTTATGCTTCGCTGTGTGGTGGGCTTTGCAGCAGGAGTGCGAACTCATCGAGCCAGAGACTTCCCCCAGGCTCGATGCTTCCGCAGGGATGCGCGGCTCGGCACGCATCGCAGTCCCGTGAGCATAACTCACAATCATGCAGCCTGCGCCCGCACACCAAAGTGTCAGTGCTACTGCAAGCGCAGAGCGCATTTTTTTGATTGATGGTCGCGGGAATTTCATCGTCGTAAGCGCGGCATGAGCACGTACTTCAACCTTTTTCGCTCAAAGCCTGTTCAACCGCCTGGCGCATGAGCGTCGGCGTCGAGTACTGATTGAAGCCCTGAAAATGTTTGAGGATGCGGCCGTCGCGGGAGATCACAAAACTCTGTGGGATAACGCTTTGCCCGTTGACGGACTGCACTAACGGACCGGAAAGACTGCCATCATCCCAGACGATTTTGTAGTTGATGCCCCTGGCGCGAATAAAGTTCTTCACATAGTCCTGGCCCTGGTGCTCGTTATAAGTTGTCGCCAGGCCGAGCACTACCAGGCCACGCGATTTGTATTCGTTATTCATTTTCACCAGTTCAGGCATTTCAAGCTGGCACGGCCCGCACCAGGTGGCCCAGATATTGAGCACCATTACCTTATCGGCATAGTCAGCGAGTTTTAGCGACTGGCCGTCAAGCGTCTGAACTTTTGTGTCCCGCAATGTTTGAGGTAATGAAATGAATGCCGCCGGAGCATTGCTCGCGTTGGGCGCGGATGAATTGGGATTAACCGGCCTATTAGAACTGGCAACTCCAGGTCCGTTCTTGCTGCTATCGTCCGTGGAATTACAACTTGATAAACCAAGTGCGCTGATTGCGATCACAGCGGTTAACGTCAAAATGACGCGGTTCACGGTCCAGAAACCCGGGTGATTAACTTCTGCTTTTGAATTCATAAATAAGGATATCGTAATTAGATCTCGGCTGAATTACTGTGGTGACGCTTCGGTTACGCGAAACGTTGCGACGCGCGTTAAATCGTCGCCTATGATTGCATATTCTCCCGGCACCAGCGAAGTGCGCGGGCGAACTTCCATGAATACGATATCACCATCACGCGCCAGGACGCGAACCGTTGGTTTGATAATCTCTTCGGAGGCGATGGCGAAGCCGCGCATTCCAGCCTGGGTGAGGGCCGTGACTCGCCGCGCGCCCCGATGTCCAGTAAGCCAAACCAGAAACGGCGTATGCGTCCCCTGGCGCTCATTAGTGAAAAGAAACAGCCGCGCGTCAGCTTTCACGGCTGTAGCAGAGTGCTCGCCTTGAATTTCGATGTAGCTAAGCTTCTCGCTTTTCGCAACCACATCCGCGCGCAAGGGCGTCCGGCCTTGCTCGACAGCCAGCGGCGCCAGCTTGTTTTGATCATCGAGAACATAAATCAGCGTTCGATCGACCGGCGGCAAGGGCATGAATTCCTGGGCCATGAATGATTGGGCCAGCCCAATCATTAACGCAAAAAATACTGCGTTCTGGAGCTGTATCTTGTTTTTTCGCATCGGTCTTCGTTTACTCTGGACGCTCTTAGGGTTGTGGTCAAGCGGTGGCTCACAGTAGACTTTTCAACAGCTGATCCGTTACACCTGCTCCCCGGGCCGGCGGTCGTAATACAGTTCGGAGTATAAAAACAATGATCCAACACTCGCTTTGTTCGCGCTTAACTACCTTTTTTCTGGCTGCGGCCGTTTCAGGATTCGCAAACAGCGTGGCGTCATTCGCGCAGGATATTAGCGGCGGTGCATCCGAGATGATGGTCAGCGCCGACATCGAAGCAAAATTGGGCAAAGGAATTTTCTCACCGGCGCAGAATCGGCCCCACGCAACCAAAACTCTCGAAAAGAAAACCGTGACTCGCTCGGCGAGTTCGTCTCGTCCCCAGGGACGGACCGCCGGCGATCGTCAGCCGGGTAATAATTCCAGTGGCGTTTCAAGCTCTCGCACTGACACTTCCCGAAATGATTCATCAGCCAAGCCTCGCGGTCCTGCGAAACCCGTAATGGATGCCGAAGGCTACAACCGGCAAGGCGACAACTATTTCGATGCCGGTCAATACCAGAAGGCGTCTGAGTCGTATCAACAGGCGATTCGCAAGCGCGCAGATTACCCGGAGGCATATCTTAATCTTGGCGAAACGTATTTCAACCTTGGCCGTTATGACGACGCCATTGCCGCCGAGAAGAAGGCGATTACGCTGAAGGCAGATTGGGCTCCGGCGTATCGCGCGCTGGGCATCGCCAATCTTAAGGCATCCCGAACAACGGAAGCGTTCGAGGCGCTCAATAAAGCATTTTCTTTGGATCCGAATGATGCTGAAACGCGCGGCTCGCTGAGCTTGATCTATTACGATCAAGGTGTGACGGCGTACAACGCGAATAATTATCTGGATGCGGTTGCCGCCTATCAGAAGGCCGTAAACCTCAAACCGGATTATGCCGAAAGTTACAACAACCTCGGTGACGCGTATCGGCGGATGAACAAACTGACTGAAGCCGTGGACGCTTACAAGCATGCGGTCCAGATCAACCCCAATTCGGTTGAGACGCAAAGCAATCTCTCGTTGACGTATGACGAGCTGGGCCGTTATCCCGAAGCGGCGGCGACTTATCAGCAAGTTGTGCGGCTTAAACCGGAGGATGCCGAAGCCAATAACAATATGGGCTACGCCCTGGGCAAGAGCAAACGTTGGAACGAAGCGATTGCCGCTTTTAAGCGAGCCATTCAACTGAAGCCTGATTACGCCGAGGCATACAGTAATCTTGGCTGGGCCTACAACAACGTCGGAACTTTCACCGCGGCAGTTGAGCCGTTGCAAAAGGCCATTCAATTAAAGCCGGAATTATCAGAACCTCGTTTCAATATTGGAATCACCTACAGCCGCCTCGGTCAGAAAGAACAAGCGCTCTCTTCCTTTCAAAAGACCATTCAACTGAAGCCGGATTGGCCGGCAGCGCAAAATAATCTGGGTTACGCCTATGGCAGCCTGGGCAAATGGAAGGAAGCGATCGCGGCGCATCAACAGGCAATCAAGCTGAAACCAGACTATGCGGGAGCATATTTCAATTTGGGTTTTGCTTATCTGAAGACCGGCAATAAGAAGGCAGCAGCCGAGCAGTACAAAGCGCTTAAGTCACTGAATGTTCCACTGGCCAATCAATTGTATTTGATGATCTACGGAAAGCCGGCGCCGGCGCGTGGTTGAGAGCGCGGTGGTCAAATCTTCATCCAGCCCATTGATATCGCTCCAGCGCTACAAAATGTCCTGCGCGCGCAAGGCAACAATCGTCGAAATCGCCAAAACGAAGAACATTAAAAGCAAGACAATCGGATCAAAGAGCACATGTCCCCACGGATGCAGGAAATTGATGTAGCTGCTCAGGTCTTCGTCGATCTTCTTTGCCGGCGGAACTTCAGGCACTGCGTCCAGCTTGGGCGCCTTCGGCTGCTCTAGCCCGGGATTGTAAGGCGCCTGCTGCAGGTAAGACTTCATGTCGTCTTCAAACTTCCGGCTGTTGTTCTCCGCGGTCTTCTTGTAATCATCTATGTCGCGACGCGCTTTGGAAATATTCTGATCGTTAACATCCTCGATGTGTTTGTAAAGACCGCGCCCCTGGTTCGCGCCGTTTAGATCAGAGCCTTCTTCATCAAGCGTATCGAGAGTTGAAAGGCGTTTGATTTCGTCGAACGCCCAGGTCGCAGGCATCAAGGTGCCGACGGCTTTCGACCATCCCTGGGGCACGCCCACCAACCCCGAAAAGAGAATTTGGGGAATCAGAATCAATGGGACGAGGCTCGTCGCCATTTCAGAAGTCTTCACCATGGCCGAGATGAAAAGGCCAATGGTAATGCCGACAATTCCGGTGATGATCATCACGATCAGCTGCGGAATGGCCCATCCTGGCAAACTCATCAAGCCGGCGTAATGGAGAAATTTCAAACTGCCATAGAGCAGCACACACTGGAAGCTGACAATCAGCGACAAGACGAAAAGTTTTGAACCAACGTAAGGCAACAGGTGCAGATTGACCATGCGCTCGCGCGCGTACACAGCTCGTTCGCGAATGATCTCGCGCGCGGCCAGCGAGGTGCCGAACCAAATGGAAACCAGCGCCAGCATGAAATATGGAAAATCGCATGGGCTTTTTGCGCCGATAACAAAGTAGGTCAGAAAAGCGATGATCGGCGCCTGGACAAACAGAATCAGCAAATTGAATTTATCGCGGGTAAAAACTTCAATGTAACGGCGCGTAAGCGTCGCCCACTGTCGCAATACATCAGTCGGTGACGTGATTCGCTTTGGCGGAGCCGGCGGCGGCAAATCGGACCGCAGGTCCCGAGTGGGATCGACTACATTCCGCTGATAAATTGGCGTACGCTGAAATTTTTGTTTCCAATCCTCTGCCACTAACTCGGCAATTTGTTCCCGACTGTGTTTGAAGGCTTGTTTCTGCGACTTGGTCGCATTTGCCGGCAGTGGTGGCAGCGCCGCCAGTTGCTGATCGATCGGCGCTTCGAGTTTGTCGTAGAGGTCTTTGAAGCTTTCGGCCTTTACATGAGCGAGGGCTTCATGTGGCGCGCCATAAAAGACCAGTTTGCCACGCATCAGCACGACAATCTTGTCAAAGAGTTTCACGTTCTCCATCGCATGCGTGGTGAGAACGACCGTGCGGCCGCTTTCGGCAATCTGACGAAACAGCCTCATGATCTTTTCTTCAGTTGCTGGATCAAGACCTGACGTCGGCTCGTCCAGGAAGATCACCGAAGGCTTGGTAATTAATTCCACGGCAATTGAAACGCGTTTGCGCTGACCGCCCGAGAGTTGGCTCACCGGCACATCGCGCCGCTCAGAAAGGCCGGTGACGTCCATTACTTCGTTAACGATCTGATCGATTTCTCTGGTTGAGACGTCGCGCGAAAGTCTTAACCGCGCGACATAATAAAGCGTCCGATAGACCGTTAGCTCGCGGTGGATGATGTCATCCTGCGGCACGTATCCGATCGATTGCTTCAGAGAATCCAGGTGCCGATAGAGATCGAGACTATTAATGAGAACATGGCCGCTTGTGGCCGGGCGCATGCCGTTGAGCGAATCCATCAGGGTCGATTTACCCGCGCCCGAAGGTCCGAGCAAGCCAACGAATTCGTTCGGTTGTATCGTGAGTCCCACATCGTCGAGTAATTTGATCGTGCCGCCGCCAGATCGGTTGGCAACGATCTTGGCGATACTGATTGCGTCAATCCGCGTCTTTGATCGCGTGTCATAGACGGCGACACCCTGTCTCGAGTCAGCCTGCAGCACGAACGGGCCAATCTGAATCAAGTCGGCTATTTGCACCGCGCGCCGGCCGCTGATCCGCTCACCGTTTACATACACCCCGTTGGTGGATCCGGCATCTTCGACTGTGACATTACCGTTATCGCGCGCGAACCGCGCGTGATGATTCGAGATCTGCAAACCATCAAGACGAATGTCATTATCCGGAGCCCGACCGATCGAAAGTTGCGGCCGACCTTCGAACGATCGCTGGGCCAGCAATTGGGGATTGGGACGTACGGTCGCGCGGTCTGCCGCCGGAGTGCTGGCGCCGGCAACAATCGTTTGACGACGGGCAATTTCAGCGATTTGGCCGAATGCTGACGGTATCGGAGTCTGGGGAAGTGGCGCCGACGGGCTTCCACCCCGCGCGGCTAATCGCTGGGGTGGCGCTGGATGTGCAGGATCGATAACGCGCAGCAGAGGCCCACCCATGCCGAGCTGAATTTGATCGCCATCGTAAAGCTCCGCCGCGTCGGCGACGCGCTGATTGTTCAGCAGGGTACCGTTAAAGCTCTTGAGATCGACAATAACGAACTGCGGCCCACGCTTGTGAATCTCGGCGTGCTTTCGCGAGACGACTGCTGCAGCTGCATTAATTACAACTTCGCCTTCAGGATCGCGCCCGAGGCGAATCACCTCCTTATTCAGCGAGATTCGCTTGCCCTGGCCGGGTGCTGAACCGATGATTTCTACCGCCGCCATCTGCCCAGACCTTTGCGGGGTAGCCGGCCGAGCGGGCGCTGGCGGCGCGTCAGGAATGCGATGCGTGATATCGGGATCTGCGTTAGGTTGTGGCGTTGGCGTCCGAGGTGTTGCCGAGGGCGTACCCGGCTGAGCCAATCCCCCGCGCGAATCACGAAAGGTCTCCAAGCGTCCCAGATCAGATGGGCGTTGGTCGACATGTTCTGCGGGTGTTTGCTCCAGACTGACTACCCGCAGAACCGGGCCATTGGCGCCGAGCTGGATTCGGGCGCCGACCCGAACTTCGACCGGGCCGGTTATTTTTTGTCCATTAACCAGGGTGCCGAAACGCGAATTGGCATCCGCCAGCACACAACGACCTTCGCGCAAGCGGAACTCCGCGTGTTTGCGCGAGACCATGGGCCATTTGCTTTGATCGAAAAAGTAATGACAGACCGCCGGGTCGCGGCCCACGAGCACGATCTCGCTCGTAAATGTCCGTTCACCGGCCAATTGGCCGTTGCGATCTTCGCCGAGGACGATTTTCATGGAGACGCTGGACGCCCAAAGCGGAAGGACTCGAGGATCATCGGCAGCTCGCCTTTTTCTCCTACATCATCCACGCCGCGAAGTTCAGGCGCGAGCGAAGTTGTCAGCATCAAAAGTGTAACGCCGTTCTTTCCGCCATCGCGCGCCGGCAGAAAGATTACTCGGCCCCACAATTTGATGTCTCCCTTGGTTGTATTCTTCGATAGACCTTCAAAACGAAACTCATATCCCTGGTAAACGCCCACTTTGGTCGAGCCTTCGGAGACCTTTTGGTATTCAGGAAAATTCTTTTCAAATTGCGCGCTCAGGTTTTCAGCCAGCGAGTGAAAGATCGATTGATCTGCCTCCAGAGAGCCCGATGACGAGTACCACCCCACGGCAAAGTTTTCCTGGGTGAAATCAGGCGGCAATCGGCGTTCGACTTTAACGAAGTTGCTGGCGCCGGCAACGCCTGATTTCGGATCTTTGACCCAACGTTCGGGGAAATAGAACGAGAAATCGACGTAATGCTCGGCGAGCTTTCCGTCGAGATTCTTATTCGTGTTGACGAACTGAACAGCATCAGCCGGAGGTTGATAAGGCGGCGGCTCGTTTTTAGCCGCTGCCGGAGAAGCATTTTCGTTCGTCGATTTGGCAGTCTGACCCGGCGATGATTCAACAACTGGAGCCGACTGATTTGGATTTTGCGCCGCCGGTGCCGCTTTTCCACTGCGTCGGGCCTGGATCATTGGGAGGATTTTTGGGATAACAAAGTAAGCACCGACTCCAAGCGCGACGACCAGAATAAAAAGCACCGCGAGGATCGCCATTATCAATGGCGCCCTGGATTTTTTCCGCGGCACCGCCGGCGCCGCTAACGGCTGAACTTGCCACCCCTTTACCTCACTTGAAAACTCTGGCGACGGCAACGAACCCGAAGAAGCAGGTGGAGGTGTCAACGACGCCGATGTCGATATTGGACCAGAGTCCTGCGGCGGCAGCGACCCGGATGTTTGACCTGGCGAAGGTAGAGGCGCGGAAGTCGAAACGGGTCCGGAACCCGTCTGCGGCAAAGCGCCGGATGAAACTGGCGCTTCCGTCGCCGCTGGCGGCGCGGATACTTCCCGCGACCCTGGCGCCGGTAATGGCGCCGAAACAGGTTGATCCGGCGGCGGCTGAACCGCCTCCTTCGGCATCGATAACATGGTGACTTCACTCAACGACTCTGAGATGGGGCCCGATGGTGGCGGCGGTAACGGCGCGGAAGTTGGTTGCACCTGGGGCGCGGGCATTTGCGGCGCCAGGTCACGCGTATCGCGGCCGCGAACCTCGCTGGTTCTTTCTGGTGGGACATCGATCCTGGTCTTGAACGGATCGAATTGAACCGTGTCCTCTGATGGCAGGTCCCTCGAGATTACTTTTGTGGGCGCATCAGCTGACTGTCTTTCAGCCTCGGGGATCTCTCCCGTCGGTACGTCCACAGGCATCAGCATCCCACCGTCGTGGGTGCAGAATCTTTGCGTATTCGTCGGGTAATTTCGATTGCATTTGGGGCATCGTTTCATAAAGCGTCTCTCGATTTGGATGATTTAGAATCAAATAGCTCTTGATAATGATTCGCGGACGTCACGCCAGAAGTGAAAGCTAACGGATTTTTGCTCGCGCCGCGGCAGCTTTTGTCTCGAGGTCCCGGTTACCGGGATCGAGTTGCAAAGCCCGGTCGTAAGCCCGAACAGCTTCGCGATATTTGCCGGCATTCATCAAACCATCGCCCACTCCGGTAAAACCAAAAGCCCCTGCCAGCTGCTTGCGATCGGCCGGTGAGGCAAGCTCTGCCGCGCGTTCATAAGTCCTGAAGGCATCGTCATACCGGTCGAGACCGAGATAGGACCGGCCGAGCAGGTTGTACGACTGGAAACCCTTCGGATTTACCTCGATCGCGCGCTTCAGCACCGGCTCGGCATCTGCGAACCGTTTCCTGACCACCAAAAGGCGACCCATCAGGAAAAGAGCGCCCGGATTCCGGGCATCGATGTCCAGGGCGCGCTTCAGCACCGCTTCAGAATTGTCCCAGCTCTGTTCAGCCTGCATGGCATCAGCGATAAGCACCAGCATCGGCGCGTCGCTGGTCTTCGCCACTGCGCTGCTGTAAAGCGGATCTGCCTCGGTGTATCGACCCATGTGACGGAGCACCCGCGCCAAATGAATCTGAGCGATGAGGAAATTAGGATCGAGTTCCAGCGCCCGGCGAAACGCAGATTCAGTGTCCTTATTCATTATGCCGCGGGCCATCAGTGCGACGCCGAGGCGATCAAATGCAATTGCGGCATTTGGCTGGACCAGGGTAGCGCGACGCGCAAAAATTTCCGCGTCCGCAAAAAGCTTTGCGTTTGCGGCGCCGGTCCGTGGTTGAACCAGCACAAAGCTGAGCGCCACCAGCGCATCGCCGTTCGAAGGAGAGTAATCGACTGCCTGTCGATAGGTCTTCTCAGCCTCTTCCCACCGTTGCTGATCCGCGAAAACATTTCCGAGACCATATAGTCCCCGTCCATCGCGTGGCTTCAGTTTGATTGCGGCTCGGTAGGATTGTTCGGCTTGAACATACTTGTGCGCGTCGCGCGCATCGTTGCCGGCGCCGAGCGCGTCTTCGAATCGACTTTCAATGTCTGCAGCGCTCGGGCCGGTGGGACGCACCGGTCGCGGACCGGGCCGTGATGGATTGGAACCGCGTTTTGTTTCAGGATTTTTTGCCCGGAAAATTCCAGCGCCACCGCCAAGGTCGCCGCCGGTCTCCTGGGCCCAGACCGTCGCTGCAGAGAGAGCGACCAAACTCACCCCAGCTGCGATAAACAATATCGCCGCTCTGACATTACTTCTTACTTTGCACATAAATTTCTCCATTAAGACGATTAACGCTTCCGTCGTTGTACCAGCTGGAAGACGCTATCTAAATTTAGAGGCCGCCGTCTCCGTATCTCGCCAGTCCGCGTCAGTCGAGAAACGGATTTTGAGGAAAAGCCGCGGTCAAAGCAAGTTGCCAGAAGGATTTTGACTTCTTGGAGTCAATTCAAGCGGATCGAACCAGGCGAAATCCTAATACTGACACCTTGGTCGTCGGCGAAAACCAGTCTCGTCTTGTCGCTGAGATAGGCTTTGGTGTCTGATCCGTCGCAAACGATGCCCCACGCACCACATACCACGATCGCTGCTCGCCTTCAACCGTCAGCGAGCTACTTTCATAATAGTTGGCTTTCGTCGAGGTCCACTCGTAAACATTGCCGATCATGTCCATCACTCCCCAGCGAGTCTTATCGTCCGGCGCTGACCCGACGGGCTTGGGCATGGTAACGCCCGTGCTCTTCGTCACGGCATTGCCATCGACCCAGGTGTTTCCCCACGAATAAATATTGTCCTGATCTCCGCCTCGCGCCGCGTATTCCCATTCTTCTTCAGTGGGCAGGCGGTATTGCACACCGTCTCGTCTTGATCGCCAGACGGCAAATGCACTTGCATCGTCGACTGATACAAAAGTAACAGGCAATAGCTCCTGGCCCTGTATTGGTTTTGCGCCTACCCAGTTTGACGGCGGTGTATAATTCGTCTCGCGCACGAACTGCTCATACTCCGCGTTTGTAACTTCCGTCTTGTCGATGACGAACGGCTTTACGGTAACGGAATGTACGGGCAGTTCGGCAAGCGTCGCGCCGTTTCGGCCCATGCTAAATGTCCCACTGGGGATTGTGATGAACTCAGGCTTATAGACAAACTGGTGTGGTTCAGGCGGTTTGACCGGCCGCGTCCGGAAGTACCAGACGGCGCCGACACTCGCGCCGATCAAAAGCACCACCCCCAAACCGAGAATAAGCGGCAACGAAGATCTTTTTCGCGGACCGGTGAGACTGATTTCGGCGCGCGCAAAGCCCGGGACATTCTGATAACTGTTGTCACCGACGGTAGCTCCGCCGCCGAGCTTTAGCTGCGTTGCATCGGGATCGACAACTGCAGTCTCTTTCGGCGACATTGTCGCCGCCAGTTGGGTCAGCTTCTCTTCAAGTACTTTCGTTTGCTTCGCAACTATTTCTTCCAGATGCCGGCGTTCTTCTTCTTTTTCACTCTCTTCTTCCTGGCGTCTGCGCTCTTCTTCGTTGGTCAGCCGTCGCCGCGCTTCCGCTTCGCGGGCTAATTCTTCTCGGGCGATCCGCGTTTTCTCTTCATCTTCGATCAAAGAATGGCCACTGATGGTCCCGGCCATCGGATCAAACTTGGTCTGCGAAACTGATCCTGTTGCTTCCGGCTGCGCCGAAACAAGAGTTTTTGAAGGATCAATCTCTGAGGATTCTCCCGTGCGTTTCAGCCGGGCGCTGGCTGAGGACATGGCCGTCCCCAACTCTTGCGCGAATTCGTCTGCTGAAGGAGTGCGATACTTCGGGTCCTTTTCCAGGGCGTGACGCACAACGGCTTCGATCTGGCGCGGCACTTCTATACCCTTCGAAGCAAAGGTCGGCACTTCAGCCGTCAAATGCTTTTTCATGATCGACGGTATTGAACTGCCTTTGAAAGGTACTTCACCGCTCAGCATCTGATAGAGCATCACTCCGAGACTGTAGACATCAGCGCGCGTATCCGGCGGATCGTCACCCCACTGCTCTGGGGCCATGTAGAATGGCGAGCCCATTAAACCTGTGGTTTGCGCGGCGACAAATGATCCGAGTAGTTCTCCTGATTTGATCTTGGCCAAACCGAAATCCAGAATTTTCGTCCCTTCTTTGGTCGGAATGTCGTCCTGGATCATCACATTCAGCGGTTTCAAATCGCGATGCACAATCTTTTGCCGATGCGCCGCCGCGATGCCGGCGCAGATCGGCTGCATCAACTCCAAGGCGCGCGCCGGGGCCATCGCGCCTTCCTCCCCCATGATGTCCTGCAATGACCGGCCATGCACAAACTCCATTACCAGGAATGGCATCGTGCCGCGCACCACCCCAAAGTCCGTAACCGCAATGATGTTCTGGTGACGAATCGCGGCAGCCGCCAGGGCTTCCTGGCGAAAGCGCGTAACCAGATTCGGATCGTTGCCGACCAGGTCGGGAAGAATGATTTTGATTGCGTGCTGGGTCTTCAGAAAGATGTGGCGGGCCTTAAAAACCACACCCATCCCGCCCTGGCCAAGCCGTTTCTCGAGCTGATAACGCCCATCGAGAATTGGCTCGCCGCTGATCGACGGTGTCGTCGCGATGCCGTCCTCGGGACAGTAAGCGACGTCGTCGGGGTAACAATTACGACAAGTTGGGCACTCTTTCATTGAGTTCGAATCTGCATGACGCAGATCGGCTAAGACCTTCGCGTAAAGGATTTTAGCGGCTGTGGCGCAGGCAGGCAAGGAAAAGGTGATTTCATTCGTGCGGGGTCTAAGTCCGGCAACGTCTCCTGGCGATCTCCCACGACGAACTAAAGCCTGCCGGCCATTTGTCTTGAAACGACGTCGCCGCTATTTCACGACCACATTAACCAATCTTTGTGGCACGACGATTACCTTCACCACCTGATGGCCATCGATGAAACTCTGGACCTTGCTATCCGCAAGTGCGATGGTTCGCAGCTCAGCTTCAGAGACATCGGCCGCGACAATCACACGCGAACGCAATTTGCCGTTTATCTGGATCGGGATCTCCAGCTCGTCCTTACGCGCCAGAGCAGCGTCGGCTACCGGCCATCGAGGCGACTGCAGCAATCCGCCCCGGTATCCGATTCCTTCCCACAATTCTTCCGCGACATGCGGAGAAAACGGGGCGAGCATTACAATCAGAGCTTCGATCGCTTCCCCGGCAGCGAGAACGTCCGCCGGCGCAGCCGAGTCTGGATCCACGTCAAAGTCGCTGATCGCATTCGACAACTCCATCAAAGCAGAGACATTCGTGTTGAGATCCAGCTTTTCGAAGTCTTCAGTAACGCGAGCGATTGTCTGATGTGTCTTGCGCCGCAGAGCGCGGGCCGATTCGCTAAACTCCTGCCCAGTATTTAGGTTTCCAGCGCGCGCATCACTCAACCTCTCTCTCCACTTCAAGACGATCGACCACACCCGCCTGAGAAAACGGACCGCACCTTCGATTCCCGTCTCCGACCAGCGCAGTTCGTTTTCGACGGGCGCGGCAAACAGCACGAATAGACGAGTCGCGTCCGATCCGTAAGCTTCGATCATTTCGTCCGGATCGACGCCATTGCCGAGTGATTTCGACATCGCTTTCCAGTCATTCGTGCCTTCGACACGATTCGTCACCATGCCTTGGGTTAACAAGCGTTTGACCGGTTCGTTGAATTTCACGAGACCCATATCGCGCATTACCTTGTTCCAGAACCGCGTATAGATCAGGTGCATCACTGCATGAGAATCGCCGCCGATATATTGATCGACCGGGGTCCATTTCGCGGCGATCTCCGGATCGAACGCGGCAGTGTCGTTGTGCGGATCCGTATAGCGGAAGAAATACCAGGATGAATCAACGAACGTGTCCATCGTATCGGTCTCGCGTTTGGCCGCACGCCCGCAGTTCGGGCAAGTAGTGTTGACGAATTCGGCCACGTTTTTCAGAGGCGATTCGCCCGTGCCGGTGAACTCCGCTTTCTCGGGCAACATTACCGGCAGATTCTTTTCGGGCACGGGTACCATGCCGCAATTTTCGCAGTAGACAATCGGAATCGGGGCGCCCCAGAATCGCTGGCGAGAGATACCCCAATCGCGAATCCGATAGGTAACTGCGCCGCCGCCAAAGCCTTTTTCCTCGGCATAGTCGGCCATCTCGCGAATAGCATCCTGCGAAAGCTTGCCGCTCCATTCGCCGCTATTGACCAGGACACCGTGTTCGATGAAGGCCTGTTTCATATCAATCGATTGGTCGGCGCCCGGACTGATATCGGCAGTCTCGCCCTGTTGGCCATGAACGATCGGAGCAATCACCTGGCGAACCGGCAGCGTGTATTTTCTGGCAAAGTCGAAATCTCGTTCGTCATGCGCCGGCACGCTCATCACCGCGCCTGCTCCGTAATCCATCAGCACATAATTTGCGACCCAGATTGGCAGCAGTTCGCCACTGAATGGATTGATGGCCACGTGGCCGGTATTAATGCCAATCTTCTCTTCGTCTTCGCTGGCGTCTTCTGTCTTTATCGCCCGCGCGCTTTTGATCTTCTCGGCAAACTGCGTCACTTCGTCTTTCAATGCCGAGCTGTCGAGCAACTCCGGCAGGAGCGGATGTTCCGCCGAGAGTACGATTGCCGTGGCGCCGAAGATTGTGTCGATGCGCGTAGTAAAGACGCGAATCCGCTTGTCGGAATCGCGAACGGCGAAATCGATGTACGCACCTTCGCTGCGGCCGACCCAATCACGCTGGCGCTTCAGAACTTTTTCCGGCCAGCCGTCTTCGATCTCCTTAATCCCCTCGACCAATTCTTCCGCATACTTCGTGATGCGCAAAAACCACTGCTCGATCTCTTTCTTAATGACGGATGCGCCGCACCGCCAGCAGACGCCGCCCGAAGACTGTTCGTTGGACAGAACGGTCTCTTCCTTCGGACACCAATTGACTGGCGAAGTGCGTTTGTAAGCCAGACCACGTTCCAGCATCTTCAGAAAGAACCACTGGTCCCACCTGTAATAGTCAGGCCGATGCGCGGCGATTTCGCGTCGCCAGTCGTAGCTCACGCCGAGCCGCTGCATCTGGCCCTTCATGTGGGCGATGTTCTCTTCGGTCCACTCGCGAGGTTGAATGCCGCGCTTGATGGCTGCCTGCTCAGCCGGCTGGCCAAAGCTGTCCCAGCCAATCGGATGCAGTACGTTGAAGCCCCGCAGTCTTTTGTACCAGGCCAGCGCGTCGCCGATCGCGTAGTTGCGCACATGCCCCATGTGCAGAAACCCCGACGGGTAAGGCAGCATCTCGAGGGCATAAAACTTTGGTCGCGGATCGTCATCGCGGGCTTCGAACGCACCGGTTTCCATCCAATGTTTCTGCCACTTTTGCTCTATTTTTTCGGGAAAGTACTTTTCGTCCATCACTTTGAGATTCTCCTCCTAAGTTACAGGCAAAACCTCGATTGCACAAAGAGAACCGAGTCGCCTTAGTCAATTCAAGTTGTTCCTGGAGTCGCCGCTTCGCCCCTTCGCGTTAGTAGACGCGAATCGGAAGCGGCAGAGTAAGGAGGAGTTTTGTTAGCGAGCGTCCGGAAACATTTCGTTCACCTGCAATGATGGGATTTTAGCGGACGAACCTCGTTGTGTCCAAACTGTCGGGTCACAGCCGGGTGACCTACAAGTCTTATCTTGTCGTACGACTGCCGATAGTGGTCGCCAGGGGTGATGAAGCCTGAGGCATTAGCCATTCACAAACGATCTCAAAATCTTCAGATTCTTCAAATCTGCACGCGGATCGTCGTAAGGCGTTTCTAGAATGAAAGCAGCATGCGCCAGTGTTGGGTGTTGCGCGAACCGTCGCAGAGCCTCACGGCCGATGTGTCCCTCACCGATGTGCCAATGGCGATCGACGCGCGAGTTGTACGGTGCGCGCGAATCATTGAAATGGACCGCCCGAACTTTCCTGAGGCCGACCGTACTCCGGATGATGTCGATCGTCGCCTCCAGACCATCGCTTTCGCGAATGTCGTATCCGGCAGTGAACGAATGCGCGGTGTCGATACAAATCCCCAGAGGAATTTGCGGACATCGATCCATGATCGAGCGCAAGTGTTCGAAGCGGTGGCCGATGCACTCGCCCTGCCCGGCGGTGTTCTCCAATAGAATGCGGAGCGGGCCAAATCTCAAGCCCTGGCAGGCGACCTTGAGACTGAGCGCGCAAATCTCGATGGCGTCGGCCTCGCAGGATCCACGCGCGCTGCCGGGGTGAAGCACCAGGTAGTCCACGCCAAGCAGGATCGCGCGGTCAACCTCTTCACGAAACGAGGCAATCGATTTCATGAGGATGAGCTTATCCGCGGCGGCCAGATTAATCAGATAGTTGGTGTGAATCAGGATCGGCGATAACTTCGTGGCGCGCTTCGTTCGCCGAAACATTTCAATACTCTCGCGCGTCAGAGGCTTGGCCATCCACCCGCGCGGGTTTCGCGAGAACAGTTGCACGGCATCGCATCCGGTGTCTTTCGCGATGATGAGCGCCTGATGCAGGCCGTCCTTTATGGGCGCATGAAAACCGATGCGCGGCCGGCGATTGATTCGCTTGCTTGTCATCGACGATCCGAGCTTAGCCGATGCATGACGAAAATTGAAAAGTTCGTCGCCGCCGCCGCCGGCTTATGAAAAACCTTGCCGATTCCGTTAGACTGTTCTCACTGAGAAAACTCTATGCTTCGAGCAGGCTTCGTCGGTTTACCGAATTCCGGAAAAACAACTGTCTTCAATGCGGTAACGGCACAATCGTCGGCGCTGATCGCCAATTATGCCTTTTCTACCAGCAAGCCGAACGTCGGCGTTGTCGCCGTGCCCGATGAACGTCTCGATCCGCTGGCGAAAATTGTAAAGACCGAGACAATCGTTCCGGCGACCGTCGAATTCGTGGACATCGCCGGCCTGGTGCGCGGTTCGTCGAAAGGTGAAGGACTCGGCAACCAGTTCCTGCACGCTATTCGCGAAACCGATACGATGATTCATGTCGTGCGCTGTTTTGAAAACGAAAGCGTTGTGCACGTCGACGGTTCAATCGATCCGCGCCGGGACATCGAAACAATCCAAATCGAACTCGCGCTCGCGGATCTCTCGACCGTCGAGCGCCGTCGCGAACGCGTGCAGAAAACCGCGAAGAGTGGTGACAAGACAGCGCGAGCCGAACTCGGAGTGCTGGACCAACTGCAACCTGCTTTGGAAGAATTCAAGCCGGCACGCGGCGTGGCGCTCAATGATGATCAGGAGGTCATTGCTCGTAATTACTTCCTCCTGACCATGAAACCGACAATTTATGCCGCCAACGTGAATGAAACAGCTCTCAGTGCGCCTGACTACGATGAACAGGTGCGCGCGGTCCGCGAGATCGCGGCAAGTGAAGGCTCTGAGTCGGTGGTGATTTGCGCGCAGCTTGAGGCTGATCTTGTCGACCTTTCGCCGGATGAGCGGCGCGAGTATCTCGAGTCGCTCGGCGTAGAAAGCAGCGGCGTCGATCAATTGATCAAGAGCGCCTATCGCGTGCTTGGCCTGATGTCATTTCTCACCGCAGGAGAAAAAGAGGCGCGGGCCTGGACAATACCGCAAGGCTCGCGCGCGCAGGACGCGGCGGGCGCCATTCACTCTGACATCGCCCGAGGTTTCATTCGTGCAGAAATTGTGGGCTATGACGATCTGATCCAGGCGGGCTCGTACGCGGCAGCGCGCGAAAAGGGACTGTTACGATTGGAAGGCAAGGATTACATCATGCAGGAAGGCGATGTAGTTAACTTTAGATTTAATGTGTGACCACGCTAAGAGCGAAGTTCCCTGACGATTTCCAATAAATACTTCAGTGTCTTATCGGTCCGGACCTCGAAACTGGTTGAGCGCTGCTCGGATCTTGCCGTTCTCTTTTCAAACTCGATGAAGCGCTCGTCGGAGGTCACGAGACGCTGTTCGGTACTGATTTGAGCATCGACCATGATATTCATTTTGTCTTCCAGACGCCCAAAGCGTTCTTCATGTTGAATCTGATAATTGACAAGCACGCCTATCTTTTCATCAAGCTCGCGCAAGTTCACACGCATACGCAGTCCAGCGCGTATGAATAACTTTGCGATTCGTTCTAATCGATCCAGTCTCTGTTTGTGGGTCAGCACGGCTTGATAATGGCGTGATGAACTAACCCAGGTCAAGCTTTGGTTGAGTCACATGAGGATAAAGAAAATGGCAAACGTAGTTAATTACTTCAGCACTGCCCGGATACCCACCACGATTAAATAGATAATCGCTACGACAATCGCGAGCTTAATCAAGAGCACCGCCAGGCCAACCAGGAAGCCGAGGATGCCAAGGGCCACGCCAGCGGCAGTCAGGACCAGCGGCACACCAACCGCCAATACAAACAACGCCAGTAAAATAATTCCTACGATCCGAAAAATGTCTCCCGCTTCCTTCATTCCTGTCGCCTCCTGAGGGCCTCGCAGCGCCTTTTTGTCGCTCTTTATTTGCTTCCGCGTCAATATACGATGTCCGGCCTTGAGGCGTTCCCTGAATCTTGGGGGATTATGTTAGGCTCGTCATAAACGTGCGAGACAGTGCTTCAAAGACTCTCTTCCCCGATCTCCGGGACGAGCCCGATACGTCAACGATCAGCTCGGCCGCGCCCGCTCCGCTCGCCGACCGCATGCGCCCGCGCACTCTGGAAGAGTTTGTCGGTCAGGAACAACTCGTCGGAGAAGGACGCGTCCTGCGACGTCTAATCCAAGGCGCCGGCACGCTTCCTTCGATGATCTTCTGGGGTCCACCAGGAACCGGAAAGACTACACTCGCGCGTTTATTAGCGGAAAGGACGAACGCCAGTTTCGTCGCGCTCTCGGCCGTGTTCTCAGGCGTAAAGGACTTGCGCTCGGCAATCGCCGAAGCGCGGCTCGACCGCCGCCGTGGCCGCCGCACAATTCTGTTTGTTGACGAAATTCACCGCTTCAACAAAGCGCAGCAAGACGCGTTGTTGCCCGCCGTGGAAGACGGGACCGTTACTTTGATTGGTGCGACTACCGAAAATCCCTCGTTTGAAGTGATCAGCGCCTTGCTGTCGCGATCCCGGATCTTAACGCTCAATCCGCTTTCCGAAAAAGAAGTTGAAACAATCATTCGCCGGGCTCTGGCTAATGAAGAACGTGGATTGGCGACCCTGCATCCGGAAATCTCAGATCAGCTGATCCAGCGACTGGCAAACTCTGCTGGTGGCGACGCGCGGATGGCGCTGGCCGCCCTCGAAGCAGCGGTCGAATCTACGAAGCCAGACAAACGGGGTGAGCGCGTGATTACTGATGAAACTCTGGTCGAGGCATTGGGCCGCGCGCAGTTCGCGTACGACAAGGGCGGCGAAGAGCATTACAACCTGGCTTCGGCACTAATCAAGTCTTTGCGAAACTCCGATGTGAACGCGTCGCTCTACTGGTTGGCGCGGATGATCGAAGGCGGCGCCGATCCGGTTTTCATTGTGCGCCGGCTTTGCATTCTGGCTTCGGAAGACATCGGTCTCGCCGACCCGCAGGCGATGGTGCAAGCGGCCGCGGCGGCTGAGATCGTCCAACTAATCGGCATGCCGGAAGGTCTATTTCCCCTGACGCAGGCCACGATTTATCTGGCGCGAGCGCCGAAATCAAACGCGGTGTTGCGGGCGTACTCAGCCGCGAACAAGGACGCAGTTGAAACGGCGCGCGAGCCGGTGCCGCTGCATCTCCGCAATGCGGTGACGCCGCTGATGAAACATTTGGGTTACGGCAAAGAGTATCGCTACGTTCATAACGACGCAGCGGCCAAAGATGAGATGAATTCTTTGCCGGAAAAGCTTCGCGGGAAAGTGTATTTCGAGAGTGATCAAACCACAGAGGATACAGAGAAGGACAAATGAAGGATCAGAGCAATTGGTTTGTTCCTGGTTTGGATTTCCTCTGTGTCCTCTGTGGTTATTAATTCGATGAATATCAAGTCCGAAAAAAAACTCGCCTTCCTCCACGATCTCTATATCGCCACCGACTGGGGTGAACGGTTTGCCGAGTTGGTTGACGAGCACGTCGAGCTGCCGAAGAAAGGGCGGGCCCTCTATGTCGCAGCGGGGACCGGCGAGCATGCATTAGCCTTGCAAAAGCGCGCTGGCGCCAGCTTGGATTTACTGTGCGTTGATGAGAGCGAAGACTGTCTCGAGCTGGCGCGCACAAAGGCAATCGCCTTGAGCGAAAAGACTGAGTTTCAGCGTGAAAATCAGAGCGCCCTTTCGTTCGGCGAGAATCTATTTGATCTGGTGCTGGGCAATGCCTCCCTGGTCCGCCCGGACGACTTGCAGCAGATGCTCGCAGAGTTGGTCCGCGTGGCGGCGCCCGGCGGTACAGTAGCCTGTTGGATGCCTACGTTTTCCAGTTTCGGCGAATTCTTCTCGATTTATTGGGAGGCACTACACAACGCGGGGCTGGAAGATCGTGGCCACGAAGTCGAACATCTCATTACGGTTCTGCCGACGGTTTCGGAAGTTGAAGGCTGGGCGGAACAGTCTGGCTTAAAAGACGTTACTTCCTGGACGACGATTGAAGAATTCGATTACGAATCGGGCGAGCAATTCCTCAACTCTCCATTAATCACCGACTTCCTGTTGCCGAACTGGCTACAGCCGGTGCCCGAAGGCGAGCGTGAACGCGTTGTTTCTGAGCTGCAGCAAATTATCGATGAAGAGCGGCACGACGGAGAATTTGCTTTTACTCTAAAGGCGACGCTGGTGACCGGAAAAAAGAGCCGCGTGCAGTGAAGACGGTTCGGGATCGGCTTCTTTGCCAAACTTTTTCGCAGTCAACAATATCTAGTGCCCATGGCGCTACCGACCACTTTTCCACTACCGCTCAATCTTTTTCGTTTCGTCGGCTCGCATCTGTTGGGCGCGTCGTCGCGCTTCTTCGAACAGTGCTTCGTCGTCAACTGAATCCAGCTTCGCGCGATCAGATTTCTTGTCGTCCGCTCGTTCGGCCTCGTCCATTCCCTCCTTGAAAGCCTTCTTACTCTGGCCCAGCGCCTTGGCGAGTTGCGGCAACTTGCTGCCTCCAAAAAGCAGAAAGATTGCCGCGACGACCAGAATTATGATCGTAGGGCTTTCAAGTGCGAACAGTAAAACGTTCATGATGTTTCTCCTTGGGCTCGTTTACTCGCGCACGCACAGGTCACTCACGGCGTCCGATTCATAGAAGAGATACTTGCGCCACGTCTCGTCAGCGCGGCCCAGGTAGCGCATAATCTGACGATTCACATGCAACGAAAATCCGCGCGGCCGCCGCGCCAGGTGCATGCCTGATTCTTCCGGAGTGCGATTACCTTTTCGATGATTGCAGCGCTTGCAGCAGGCTACCAGGTTGTCCCAGGACGACTCGCCGCCACGCGAACGCGGCACGACGTGATCCAGAGTCAGCTCTGACGGCGCGAATTGTTTGCCGCAATACTGGCAACACGAATGATCCCGCAGCAGAATGTTCTTGCGCGACAGTGAACGCCGCTCATAGGGGATGTGCCTATATTCAGTCAGGCGAATGACGGCGGGCGCATGAATTTCCAGTCTTTCCGAATGCAGCATGTGGCCGTTATGCTCTTCCATGCGCGCCACGCCTTTGAAGATCATCACTACCGCGCGCCGCTCAGTGCACACGTTGATGGGCTCGAAAGAAGCATTCAGAACTAAAACCCGCGCATTCATGGTTGAGGCTGATATTACGCGAGCCCGGAGGAAAGTGTCAAAATTGTGTTAGAAACCCGGGCGGTGAGGAAGGTCCTAGGCACCGGCGGACGGAACAGCCTGAACCCGGCGGAACTTATCCGTAGCTTCGACGAGAGCGCTCAGATTTCCCGGCTCCATAATCGAATGACCGGCATCTGGCGTTATATGTATTTCTGCCTCCGGCCAGGCACGATGCAGGTCCCAGGCACTGGTCATCGGGCAGACCACGTCATATCTTCCCTGAACGATCACCCCCGGAATATGACGGATCTTGCCGACGTTTTCGATCAAATAGTTTTCGGTTGGAAAGAAACAATTGTTCATGAAGTAGTGACATTCAATGCGCGCAAATGCTTCCGCGAATGTCGGCTCGGCGAATCTTTCGATCGATTCCGGATCGAAAAAGAGTCTTGACGTGCTTCCTTCCCAAATGCTCCAGGCGCGCGCCGCTTCGAGTCGAACTTTTTCATCTTCGCTTGTCAGCCGGCGGTAATAAGCGCTGACCATGTCCGGGCGTTCATCTTCCGGAATGACTTTCAAAAATTCTTCCCAAACATCGGCGAAGATCCAGCTACAGCCTTCCTGGTAGAACCATTTGATCTCCTGCGGGCGACAAAGAAAAATCCCACGCAGGACAAGTTCGGTGGCGCGATCGGGATGCCGCTCGGCGTAGGCGAGCGACAAAGTGCTGCCCCATGAACCGCCGAACACCTGCCATTTGTCTATTCCGAGATGCTGGCGCAGCTTCTCGATATCGGAAACAAGATCCCAGGTGGTGTTTTCTTCGAGCGAAGCATGCGGCGTGCTTTGTCCCGATCCGCGCTGATCGAAGAGTACGATGCGATAGGCATCCGGATCGTGGAACTGCCGATACTCCGGCACCAGCCCGCCGCCGGGTCCGCCGTGCAGAAAGACCACTGGCTTACCTTTGGGATCGCCGCATTGTTCGTAGTAAATCTCGTGAAGGCCGGAGACCTTCAGACGGCCGGTGTCGTAGGGTTCGATTTGAGGGTAAAGAGTTCTGAGTTCTGTCATGCGCATATCATAAAGGCATCCGTCGGTTTATTACCAAGTGTCAAGAAGCGAGTGCGACAAGCCAGTGCGACCGAGAAATCAACACGGCAAGAATGAAAACCGCCGGGTATAGCTACTCTGCATTATCTTCACCTCTTGAACAGGTCTATTGGGCTCTTAAGTAGGGTATCAATGTAGAAAGAAAGAACAAACGCAAGAGGAGCAGAGAAAAAGTAATATAGATAATTCGATGTGTTTTTCGAGGCATGCAAGACTGCAAAGATGAGTGTGGCGAGAATCAAGAGGCTTAAGGGATAAAAGCAAATCCGATGCAACACCAACTAATGTTCCAAAGAAGACGTGTCGCGTCATGTATATTTCCCTTTGCAGTATCGTAGAAGATTGAGATCGATCCCCAAAAGTGAGCAAATATGGGAGTCAAAGCCACCCCAATGATCAAAAATACTCCTGCTCCAATCAGACGACCCCGCTTCTGCTTCTGCCGATTCCAGTTCCAGCCGGATTGCAGTCCGCGGCGCAAATACTGGGTGGCTCACTTCCTCCAAGTCATCTTCAAAATCCGTAAGGTCATGTTTGTCCCAAAACTCAGCTAGTTCCTGGATCGAATCGGTTTGAGGTAACGCTTCTGTTTTCATCTTTCTCTCCACTGTCGGTATCGGCGTTTCTCTTTGTCGGTCATAGGCCGCGCTGCATCGGTTTGTCCGAGAACAAAATAAACCGGGTTCTCACCGTGGGACTTCGCGCGTTGGACCAGTGGTTGACCAAAACATACTTGTTCTACTTCATCGGGCGTTACTGCGTGCCGAGCGATATGATCAATTCTGTCGCGCGGCCAGAGGAGTTCATATATCCTCATGCTATGATCCTAACGCACCCACTGAGTTTGGAACAATAGTCCGAATGATCCTGCCAAGAACGAACACTTAAGCCCGGGCCACGGTCAGCACAAAGACTTCTTCCGCTCCCGCTTTTTTCAACACGGCGGCGCACGCCGAAACAGTGGCGCCGGTGGTGAAGACGTCGTCGACCAGCAACACTCGCCGGCCGGCTATTATCTGAGGCCGGCGAACTCTAAAGGCATTCTCGACGCTGTCCCTGCGGGCACGCGAGTCCATGCCGGCGCGATGACGTTCAGTATGCACGTCGCGAATGATCGCGTGTTCATTGAGCTGAAGTTTGGTTAGCCGTGACAGTTCGCGTGCCAGCAAGTTTGCTTGATTAAAACCGCGCTCGCGTTCACGGTCAGGATGAAGCGGGACCGGAATGATCAGGTTAGCCCGCTTTACCGGCGCCCGCTGTTGGTTGCCAAACATTAGCCGTGCCAATCGGCGGCTAACATGCGGCTCGCTCTTAAGAGCCAGCACTGAAGCACGCAACGCGCCTTCATAAGTGCCGCAAGCGCGCGCGGCCGTGAAGGACTCCTCATCACACCGCCGGCAACGAACATCCTCGGGCCTGGCTTTGACGACTTGAGCGACAGCGAGGACTCCACATTTCCAACATACGGTGTCGTCTTCGCAAAACAATCGCGCGGCGTTCCAGCAGTCGTCGCACGCGGGCCCGTCGTGGCGCGATTCGACGCCCGCCCCGCACACGGCGCAGCCGCGCGGATAAACCAGCGCCAGCGCCGAGTCGTAGATTACGTCTACAAAACGATTCACAAACATGAGGAGAGCAGGCCGGCCTGGGAGATTCTTCTTAATGGAGCGAGAGCGAGCCGCGTAACCTACCGCCGAACATTAGTCTTCTCCATCGCTTAAAAGTCCCCGTTCATTCAGATCCTGACAAGGCAAACAATGGCGCGCCCAGGGCACGGCCTCGAGCCGCTTTTCCTGAATTGGTTTCCCGCAATTGGTGCATTCGCCATATTCGCCGTCGTCGATTCGCTCCAACGCTTCGTCAATCAATTGCAGAAGGTGCCGATCGTTCGCCGACATAGAAACGAGCAACTCTTTCGTGTACGCATTTGCGGCCATGTCAGCCGGATCCTGCGTCGCCTCAGCATCACGTTCGCGGCTGTAAGCTTCGGCGGCTTGAACTACGCCGACCAGGCCTTCGCGACGGGCCAATAATTTATCCAGATAGGTCTTTGTTTTCTTTTTGTCCATTCTTCGTTTACGACTCCTGACTTCGCTACGGTTATTTCTGATAAGGTAATCCGTGATTGATCGTGTAGGCCCGGTAAACCTGTTCGACGGCAATGACGCGCGCCATCTCATGCGTCAGAGTCAGCCGCGACAAGCACCACCGCTGCTGGGCACGGGCCGCGACTGGCTCGGAAATTCCTTCGGGCCCTCCGATTACAATCGCAACTTCTTTCACTGCATCATTCTCCCAACGCTTCAATTCCTCGCTAAGTTCCGGCGAACTCCACTCGCGACCATTCAAATCAAGTAAGACCGTGAAGGCACGTTCGGGAATTGCTTCGAGCATTCGCCGCGCTTCCTTTTCCCGGCTCGTGCGATCAGAAGCAGCGGCTTCTCGAACTTCGACAATTTCACATCGAGCAAATCGCGACAGCCGTTTCAAATATTCCTTAACCAGCGCGCGCAAATGCTCGTCTTTCGTTTTGCCCGGCCAGATGAAGCGAACCCTCATAAAGGATGAAGGATGAAGGATGAAGGATGAAAAAGCCTGGCCACGGCAGCGATTTGTTCTCTAACCATCGGCAAGAACGAGCCAGTCGTTGAATGTTTTCCCTTCATCCTTCCGCCTTCATCCTTCATCCTTGCTCTCCCGCGCCAGCCGCTCATACAAATTCTTGCGGCTAATACCCAGTATCCGGGCGGCCTCAGCCTTGTTTCCGCGCGTCGCGGCAAGGGTTTCGCGAATGTAGCCCATTTCAATTTCGGCCAAAGTCGGCCGCCGGCGCTGGCGCGCGCGCAACGTTGCCGCGGCTTGCAATCCTTCCGGGAAATCCTTCGTTTCGATCCGCGAATCGTTGGCGACGATCACCGCGCGCTCAATGATGTTGGCCAGTTCGCGAACGTTGCCGGGAAAATCGTATGTTTTCAATAAATCCAGGGCTTCACCTGACAGGCCCTTCACCGGCCGTCCGTGTTTCACCGCATACATGCGGACAAAGCCCTGCGCTAGTTTCGCAATATCCTTTCCGCGCTCACGCAGCGGCGGCAACTGAAGGTGCACCACATTCAGTCGGTAAAAAAGATCGTCGCGAAAAGCGCGCCGCTTGACGGCGTCTGCCAGATCCGTGTTCGTCAACGCGATCAAACGCGAGTCAACTTTGATCGTCTTCCTTCCGCCGAGCCGCTCAAATTCACGCTGCTCGATCACCCGAAGAAGTTTGGCCTGCGCCCCTAATGACAGGTGCGCAATCTCATCGAGCACCAGCGTCCCGCGATCGGCGGCTTCCAAACGTCCAGGCTTCGCTTCGCCGGCTCCTGTAAAGGCGCCGCGCTCATAGCCGAACAACTCTGATTCCAGCAAATCCGCCGGCAAGGTCGCGCAATCGATCTTCACCAGCGGTCCCGGCCCGCGCCGCGAACGGGAATGAATGAACAGCGCCAGCGCGTCTTTCCCCGAACCGGATTCGCCGCTGATCAGAAGGTTCGCGTCCGTCGTGGCTACTCGTTCCGCGAGCCGCATCGCCTCGCGCATCACGTCTGAGAGCGCCACTATTTCAATCACGATTCGATTCTCAAAGATCTACAATTTCAGATTTAGGACTCGGGTTCTCATTTTGAGATTTGAAACCTGAAATCTGAGATTCGAGCTGCTCAGCCGAGATATCAAGGCGTTTCGCTTCTCGCCAAAGGCGCTCGAGATCATAAAATCTCCGCGCCTTCTGATCTAAAACGTGGACGATGAAATCTCCGTAGTCCACCAGGACCCATTCGGCGTTCTGATATCCTTCGACCCGCGCCGCGCGCGTGCCCGATCGCTTCAGTTGCTCGACAACTTCATCGGCAATCGCCTGGACCTGGCGTTTGTTCCCGCCGGTTGCCAGCACAAAGAAATCCGTGAAGCTCGCGATACTACGCAGGTCGAGCACTGTCAGATCAACAGCCTTCTTTTCACTCGCGGCATGCAGGGTTCGAAGAATTCGCTCGTCAAAGCCCACCGGCTCCGCAGTCTCACGTGGCGGATTTGCCGCGGTTTCAATTTCGGGGCTTAGTACTTTCTCTTTTAGCTTTCCCATCATTTAGTTAATTCTCGTAAAGGCGATACTTCTCGATATAATCGGCGACGGCCGGCGCCACCAGCTCTCTAAGTTTCTCCCGATCACCGGTGCGCGCCACGGCCCGCACCTCAGTTGCGGAAATGTCGAGCATCACGGCGTCTGAAATAAAAACTCTCCTCGTTTTGTCCTCGCTCAAAACTGCGGCCATCTGCTGATGATTCAAATGGCGCACGTCCAAAAAGTTTTCCGCGGCAATCGGAACGCTCGCCGCGCTCAAGTCATATCCGGGGCGCGTGATAACGATGTAATCACATAAGCCCAGTAACTGCTGCCAATCGCGCCACGTTGTGATCTCGGACCACGAATCGGCCCCCATCACGAAAAACAATCGAGTAGACGCACCGCATTCCGCCTGCACCCGAGCTATTGTCTCAATCGTATATGGCCGCTCGGGGGCTTCGATTTCGGCCAGGGAAATGCGGAGGTCCTGATCGTCCTGGGTAGCCAATGCCAGCATCGCGTACCGGTGAAATGCGGGAGTCACCCGCGTCTTCATCTTGTGCGGCGCGACACAGGCCGGCATAAACAGCACCTCGTCAAGTTCAAAGACCTTCAGAATTCGCCGCGCAACTTCCAAGTGTCCGTTATGCACGGGGTCAAACGTGCCGCCATAAACGGCGATCCGGCGCAGCGCAATCATGATTCAGGCCGTTCGTACAGCAGGCGCGTCCTGCCACGCCAAACTTACATCTTCGCTCCGCGGGCTGGATGCCTCCAATTCGCGCGCGGTCGCCGAAAGCAATTCCGCGACGCCTGCTCCGCTCACGGATGAAATTGCAAAAAATGACCGGCCATCGATTTCGGCGCGTTCTCTTAATCTCTGCAAACGGTCGGGCTCATCAAGAGCATCAACCTTTGTGGCCACCACGATCTGAGGTCGCGCGGCCAGCGTTGCATCATACGCAGCAAGTTCGCGATTGATCACTTCATAATTTTCAACCGGTTCGATCGTTGAAAGAGACGAAACGTCCACCAGATGCAAAAGCAGTTTGGTCCGCTCCACGTGCCGCAGAAACCGATCACCCAGCCCGGCGCCTTCATGTGCCCCTTCAATCAGCCCCGGAATGTCGGCGACTACGAACGTCCGAAAATCACCAAGGTCGACTACGCCAAGATGCGGCTCGAGCGTGGTGAACGGATAATCGGCGATCTTCGGCCGCGCTGCCGAGATTCTGGAGATGAAAGTTGATTTACCCGCGTTGGGCAGGCCAACCAACCCAACATCGGCCAGTAATTTCAATTCGAGCTGCAGCTCCAGCTCTTCGCCGGGACTTCCTTCCTGATGATAACGGGGAGCGCGATTGGTCGAGGTCGCAAAATGCGCGTTACCGAATCCTCCGCGCCCGCCAGACGCCGCCAACCAACGCTCGCCATGCGCCGTGAAATCATGCAGCAATTCGCCGGAGCCGGCCGCGAAGATCTGGGTACCAATCGGCACGCGGACGATCACGTCTTCTCCATCATGTCCTGATCGATTGCTGCCTTCGCCATGCAATCCGCGCCCGGCAGTGTGTTCGGGGTTATAACGCAAATGCAGCAGCGTGTTCAGCGATTCATCGGCTGCCAGAAAAACATCCCCGCCGCGGCCGCCATCGCCGCCAGACGGACCACCGCGGGGAACGAATTTCTCACGCCGGAAGGCGGTGACGCCATTGCCGCCGTGGCCGCCTCGAACCTGAATCTTTGTGCGATCAATGAACACTGTTTTCCAAACTAAACCGGTCCTGGAGTTTGCCCACAGCAAGTCAGAAGCCAAACCTGGAAAAAAGATCGGAAATTTGACCTCTGAAATTCAAATTTGAAGTTTGCCGTTTTGAAAATGAAAAATGCGAGCCCATCGCTGAACAAATCGGCGCGGGCATCGCATTAGTTGAAATTACTCTCAGCAATTTTTCTGCTACGACGCAGTCGCGGTAGCGGCTGCTGCCTCCGGATATACACTAATGAATTTACCGGAACGGCCTTTGTCCTCGAACTTAACCACACCATCAATCAAAGCGAACAGCGTATCGTCTTTGCCGCGGCCGACGTTCTTACCGGGCTTCCATTTGGTCCCCCGCTGGCGGGCCAGAATGTTTCCGCCCAGCACGCGTTGGCCGCCGAACTTTTTCAATCCTAATCGCTGAGCATTCGAGTCGCGTCCATTACGCGATGATCCGACGCCTTTCTTGTGAGCCATGATTTCATTTCCGATTTTCGATTGCCGATTTCCGATTGGCGCATTTCAATCGGCAATTGGCAATTGGCAATCGGCAATCCTTTCTATCCAATCGATTCAATCTTCAAAGTCGTATATCCCTGGCGGTGCCCTTTCGTTCGCTTGTAATGTTTGCGGCGTTTCTTTTTGAATACGATGATTTTTGGACCGCGACCGTGGTCGAGAATCGTGGCTGTGACTTTGGCGCCGTCCACGATCGGCGCGCCCACTTTCGTTTCGCGATCATTGCCGGCTGATAACACCTCGAGCTCCACTGATTCTCCGACCCTCTTATTCAACGCCGGAACTCGCAGGCGACCGCCTTCCTCAACCCTGAATTGCTTTCCACCGCTCCTGATAACTGCGTATGACATTTTCTCGATCCCCTCAGCGAACTGTTTCGGCCACCGAAAAGTCCATAATTATAAATTTACGAAGCAACGCCAGTCAACGCAGCAGACGCTGTCACCCCGGTCCGTCCCCTAACTCCATTCGAACTCAGGAAGCCCTCGAGAAACCGCGTCGAGATGTTGCCAGCCTGAAAATCAGGATCATCCATGATTTTCAGGTGCAGCGGTATCGTTGTCTGAATCCCTTCAACGACCATCGCCTCAAGCGCCCGCCGCATTCGGGCGATCGCCAAATCACGCGTGCGCGCGTGCACGATGACTTTGGCAATCATTGAATCGTAGAAAGGGGGCACGCGATAACCCGGGTAAACATAGGTGTCCACGCGTACTCCCGGTCCGCCCGGCAAATTGAACGCCGTAACCATTCCCGGCGACGGAGCAAATGTTTCAGGATTCTCGGCGTTGATTCGACACTCAATCGCATGGCCAAAAATATTAACTTCATCCTGTGAAGTACCCAACGGTTCGCCTTCCGCGATCCGAATCTGATTGCGCACGATATCGGTAAGCGTGACCATTTCAGTTACCGGATGCTCGACTTGAATCCGGGTGTTCATTTCCATGAAGTAGAAACGCCGGTCCTCATCGAGCAGGAACTCAAAGGTGCCCGCGCTTGAATAGCCGATTGATTTGCAGGCAGCTACGGCCAAGTCGCCCATCTGCTGTCGTAATTCCGGAGTGACCACCGGTGACGGCGCTTCTTCCAGCAGTTTTTGATGACGGCGTTGAATAGAACACTCGCGCTCACCGAGATAGATGCAGTCTCCATATTCATCAGCCAGCACTTGAATTTCGATGTGTCTTGGCCGTTCGACAAAACGCTCGATGTAAACGTTGCCGTTCTTGAAGGCTGCGGCGGCTTCAGTTGATGCGGTTTCGAGCGCATGTCCAAGTTCATTCTCGGAAAGCACGACGCGCATCCCACGTCCGCCACCTCCGGCGGAAGCTTTTACGATTACCGGAAAGCCGATTTCGCGCGCGAGTTTGACGGCCTCCTCCTCCGATTCCAGCGCGCCCGCGCTGCCAGGAAGAATCGGCAAGCCCGCCTTCTGCATGGCGCGGCGAGCCTCAACCTTTTCACCCATCAGCCGAATCACGTCTGACTTTGGACCGATGAATTTAATATTGCAGGCCTCGCAGATTTCGGCGAAGTAAGCGGACTCTGCCAGAAATCCATAGCCAGGATGAATAGCGTCGACATTGAAAATCTCGGCGGCGCTGATGATCGCGGGGATGTTGAGATAACTTTGAGCCGAGGGCGCTGGCCCGATACAAGCGGATTCATCCGCGAACCTGACATGCAACGAATCGCGATCGACGTCGCTGTGCACAGCGACGGTACGAATCCCCATTTCCTTGCATGTCCAGATGATTCTACAGGCGATTTCGCCCCGGTTGGCGATTAGAATCTTGCGAAACCGTCGTGGTTCGTTAGCCATAATTCAATCGAAATCGAAAAAGCGCTCACTGCCTGATTCCGAAAAGAGGCTGACCATACTCCACCGCCTGGCCGTTCTCGACATAAATCTTTACTACCTCGCCTTTAGTTTCGGCCTGGATCTCATTCATCAGCTTCATCGCTTCGATAATGCAAACGACCGTTTCGGGCTCAACCTGACTGCCAATGCGCACAAAACTTTCAGCGGTAGGTGAGGCCGCGCGGTAAAACGTGCCGACAATCGGCGAGGTAATCAGATGCAGTCCCTGATCTTCAGACGCCGCCTCTTCGGCCTGCGCACCTGGATGCGAGGGCAACGCGCTGGGAATACTTTGGACCGCTGCCCCGGATGAATGTCCGGCCGGTGTCGCGGTCAATATCTGCTTTTCATCCGCCGGTAAGGTAACCCCAGGATGTTCTGTGTAAACGTTGCGATTGACCTTGACGCGGAAACCTTCCCGCTCCAGCTCGAAATCCATCACACCGTTTTCGATAATCAGCGAAATCAGCTGATGCAACTCATTCATATTGATCGACGCTTCCAGATTTTTCGGCAGGTTTCGGCGCCGGCCACGTCCTCGACGGCCCGGTCCGGACGCGCTGATCTCTACGGACGGCTCAGCCTGAGTTTTGTCAGCGTTTTGGTCGCTCATCGCTGGTTTGGCTCCGAGGGACATTTTGAAACTCCTTTCGGTAAAGGGGCCGCCCGAGTTTCAGGCGCGGCATTCAATTTTTCCGACGAGAAGGTTTCGGCGCCGCTAAAAGAAGAACTCCGTAGCAAGGCAAAGGCTTGCACGGAGTTCAACAAAACAATAGTTTACTCAGCGTCTTCGGTTTCGTCTTTCTTGCTCGCGCGGGCTTTGTGATCACCGGATTTCTTTTTTGAAGTCGTTCCCTTCGCGCGCTTGCGCGCCGCTTCAGTTGCTTCGCGCTCGCGTGGATTCTCGACCAGCTCAATGATGGCCAATTGCGCCCCGTCACCCTGTCGCCGGCCGAGCTTAATTATTCGCGTGTAACCACCCGGCCGCTCCCTGAAGCGTTCACCCAGTTCATCAAACAGTCGCTTCAGCGCCAGGACTCCCGCCGTCCGCGGCGCGCGAGCCTGCCCGCGCCGTCCGGCAGAAGCCGCCTGTCCGAAATTACCCGAATGAAAAAACGATGCCGCCTGCCTGCGCAGATGAACTCCCCGAGCACCGTTTGCGTCTGCATCGAGAGTCGCGGCGCGGCGCGACAAAGTGATGGCCCGCTCGACGAATGGTCGCAGCTCTTTGGCTTTCGGCAGAGTCGTAACGATGCGCTCATCGCGAGCATTGATGAGCGAGGTCGCCAGATTACGCAACATCGAGATCCGATGTTCCGTGGTGCGTCCAAGTTTTCGATGTGCCTTGAGATGTCGCATACTAGTTACTGGGCGGCTGCTTCGAGTTCGTCGTCTTCCGCTTCAATCGAACCGCCGCTGCCCGTTCCCGGAATTGGATTGCCCTTTTCATCGAACTCCATTCCAAAGTCCAGATCCATGCTGCGCAAAATATCGCGAATTTCGCCGAGCGATTTCTTGCCAAAATTCTTGGTCGCCAGCATCTCCCTTTCACTGCGCTGCACCAGATCGCGAATTGTCTTTATCCCGGCATTCTTCAGGCAATTGTACGAACGCACCGAAAGCTCCAGTTCATCTACTGAACGGTCCAGTTGATCGTTACGCGGCAGAGGCGGCCGCTCGGCCTGTTGATAGCTGTAGTCTTCCGTGTCCTCTTCAAAATTAATAAAGATGGACATGTGGTCCTTGATTAACTTTGCTGCCAGGCCAATCGCGTCGTCAGGTTTGATGGAACCATCGGTCCAAACCTCGATTGAAAGTTTGTCGTACTCGGTGTTCTGTCCCAGGCGAGCGGCATCAACCGTGTAGTTGACCTTTTTCACCGGCGTGTGCACCGAATCGATCGGGATATAACCGAGCGACAAATCTTCGTCGAAGTTACGATCCGCTGAGACATATCCGCGCCCGCGTTTCAGGCGCATTTCAATATTGAGCGAGCCGCCGGCGCTCAACGTTGCAATATGCACGTCGGGATCGAGAATCTCGACATCCGCATCGCCTTGCAGATCGCCGGCGGTCACTTCACCGGGGCCGTTTTTGGCGATGATCAGAGTCTTGGGATCGTTGCCGTGCAGCTTGAACGGCACCTGTTTCAAATTAAGGATGACGTCAGTCGCGTCTTCGACGACGCCCTTAATCGACGAAAATTCGTGCTCGACGCCTTCAATTTTGACGGCGGTGATGGCCGCGCCTTCGATCGAAGATAGCAGTGCGCGCCGCAGCGAATTGCCTACCGTCGTGCCGAAGCCGCGCTCAAAGGGCTGCGCTGAGAACCTTCCATAGCGTTCCGTAAGGGTTTCGCTGTCGGCTGCCAGCCGCCGCGGCATTTGAAATCCAGTCCAGAGATTATTTTGATCCATAGCCTCTACCGTTTAAATAACTTAGAGAGAGTTGTTTCGCCCGGGCAGCGCCGAGTTCGGCGCGGCCGCATTGGCCTCTATTACTTGCTATAAAGCTCGACGATCAGCTGTTCGTTAATCGATCGATCAATATCGTCGCGTGAAGGCAATCCGGCGATGGTTGCGCTCATGTCTCCGTTTCCTCCGGCGGAGATCCACGATGGACGACCACGTCCGGCCGCCGTCTGCCAGGCGCCCTCGACATGCACGTTTTTGCGGCTCGCTTCTTTGACCGCAATCACGTCGCCGGGCCTCACCTGGTACGACGGAATATCGACCTTGCGCCCATTCACCAAAACATGTCCGTGATTTACCAGCTGACGGGCCTGGCGCCGCGAAGTGGAAAAGCCCGCGCGATAGACGGCATTGTCCAATCTGCGTTCCAGCAGGAACAAAAGGTTTTCGCCGGTAATCCCTTTCTGGCGCGCCGCGCGCTCGAAGTAATTACGAAACTGTCCTTCGAGAATAAAGTAAATGCGTTTTACTTTTTGTTTTTCGCGCAGCTGTTGGCCATAGCCAGCCAGAGCTTTGCCGCGACGCATGGAGTTACCGTGCTGTCCGGGCGGTTGTGTACCGCGCTTCTCAATCGGACAAGAAGGTTTGTAACAGCGATCGCCTTTAAGGAAAAGTTTTGCGCCTTCGCGGCGGCACAAGCGGCACACCGCATCTCTATACCTAGCCAATCGTTCTTGCCTCCAGTCTAATCACTTACTAGACGGAAAAGTTTACAGGCCGGAGCCCTTCATCCTTTAGGTCAAAGTCATTGCCAAATTCCAATTGCCGAGCCAATTTAGAAACAAATCGGAAATCGGCAATTGGCAACCGAAAATCTTCTACACTCGTCTGCGCTTCGGCGGCCGGCACCCGTTATGCGGAATTGGTGTCGCGTCGCGAATCGCAGTCACGCGAATGCCTGCATTATTAATTGCGCGAATCGCCGATTCGCGGCCCCCGCCGGGTCCCTTGACGCGAACCTCACACTGCTGCATCCCGGCTTCCATCGCGCGCCGTGCAGCCTCAAAAGCCGCCTGTTGCGCCGCAAACGGAGTCCCCTTTCGCGAACCGCGAAACCCACGCGCCCCCGACGAGGACTGCGCGACCAGATTGCCTTCCGTATCGGTTATCGAAATCAACGTGTTGTTGAACGACGCCGATATGTAGGCAATCCCCACCGGGATGTTCTTCTTTTCTTTCTTGCGAAAGACTTTTTTCTTTCCGCCTTCTGCTTTTGCCATGACTGTCAGTGGTCAGTGGTCAGTGGTCAGTGGTCAGTGGCGATTTCGCGACCGAGAACTGACTACGGACATTTCTATTTCTTGCCGGGCGCCTTCTTCTTGGCAATCGTCGCGCGACGAGGTCCTTTGCGCGTGCGCGCGTTAGTATGTGTGCGCTGGCCGCGAACCGGAAGCGCCCGACGATGCCGCAGGCCGCGATAAGCACCAATGTCCATCAAGCGCTTGATGTCCATCTGCACGCGCTTGCGCAAGTCGCCTTCGATCTCGCCCTCAGCTTCGATCACGGCGCGAATCCGGCTCAAATCATCTTCACTGAGGTCCCTGATCCGCGTGTCGAGACTCACCTTCGCTTCAATCAAAATCGACGCCGAGCGCGATCTGCCAATTCCGTAAATTCTTGTAAGACCGATCTCCGCTCGTTTGTTGGGAGGAAGATCGACACCTGCGACACGAGCCATTGCTTATCCTTGTCTTTGTTTGTGCTTGGGATTACTGCAAATCACGCGCACCACACCTTTTCGGTGCACGAGCTTGCACTTATCACAGATTTTTCTGACCGACGCCCGTACTTTCATGTCTGTTACCGCCTAGCTACTTGTACCGATATGTTATTCGGCCGCGATCCAAATCGTAGGGTGACAATTCAACCAGGACCCGGTCGCCCGGAAGAATTCTGATGAAGTGTTTGCGCATCTTGCCTGATATATGCGCTAAAACCTGATGCTGGCTCTGCTCAAGCTCGACTCGAAACATTGCATTGGGCAATGTTTCGAGGACTTTGGCCATCACTTCTATCGCCTCTTCCTTTGCCATACCTACGTAGAACGCAGTTTAGCCTTGACTGGCAAATTGCACATAATAGCATGCACATTACACGATTACCAAGCCGTGGGCCGTGTCAGTTCGCGTGGGAACATCCTCGAGTCCGCGCTGCGGGGACGGGATACGGGTAAATACCTCCGGCCCTTCTTCCGTAATAGCGATTGTATGTTCAGCGTGGGCACTGGGCAGGCCGTCCACGGTTGTTACTGTCCACCCGTCCTTCAAAACCCTGGTGTGATGCGAGCCGATATTAATCATCGGCTCGATTGCGAAAACATATCCCGTTTTTATCTTAGGCCCCTTCCCGGGAGTGCCATAGTTTGGAATCTGCGGGTCCTCGTGCATCCGCCTGCCTATTCCATGGCCTACGTAATCACGCACCACCGAATACCCGTGCCCCTCAGCATAGATTTGCACGGCGGCGCCTATATCGCCGATGTGATTTCCGGCGCGACATTGCTGAATCGCCAATTCCAGGCATTCCTCGGTTACGTGAATCAGATTCTGCAGCTCGGCGCTTATGGTTCCCACGGGCACGGTCGTCGCTGTGTCGCCGACAAAGCCATCGAGGGTGACCCCGACGTCAATCGAAAAAATATCTCCTTCTTTGAGTTGATAACGGGAAGGGAACCCGTGCACCACCTGTTCATTGACAGAAGCGCAGATCGAAAAGGGAAAACCGTTATAGCCTTTGAACGTCGGATGCGCACCGGCGTCGCGGATCATTTTTTCCGCTGCCGCATCGACTTCAAGAGTCGTAATACCCGGCGCCACCATTCGCCGTAACTCTTGCAGCACCTCACCGACGAGCCTTCCCGCGGCGCGCATCTTATCGAGTTCTTTTCGCGACTTTCCGATGATCATTCCAACGAAGGCTGTAATTCAAATTCATTAACCCGCGCTAACCTCGCGGCTTTCAGAGATTATTTTTTCAAGATCCGAATAGATTGCTTCTGGCTCGCGCGTGCCATCCAAAGTCTTAAGTCGACCCGATTTTTTGTAATAGTCGAGCAACGGTCGGGTTTGATTCTCGTAGGTTTCGAGTCGAACCTGGACCTTTTCCAGGCTGTCATCTGATCGCTGCTCAAGCTGAACGCCGGGGTGGAAATCGCACGCATTGTCGGATTTTGGCCGCTTGAAATAATCATTATAAATCTCGTTACAGACCGGACAATTTCGCCGGCCGCTCAATCTCTTTTCGAGAATTCCGGTTGGCACATCAACCAGCACCGCGATCAACTCTTTACGCTGATCGGCGGCCAGATCCTCGAGCATTTCAGCCTGCGCCAGCGTGCGCGGAAACCCGTCCAGCACGTAACCATTCTTACAATCGTCGCGCGCCGTGCGCTGTCTCACCAATTCGATAACCACGTCGTCCGAGATTAGTTTTCCCGAAGTTTGAGTAGTATGGATGTCTTCCGCCTGAAGAGCGCGCAACATATCGCCGGTTGAAATCTGTGGCAGTCCCAACCGATCCTGGATTAAGCGGGCCTGGGTACCTTTGCCGGCACCAGGCGCTCCCATCAGAACAATAATCCTGGACATCGATTCTCGATTTTCGATTTAGATTTGCGATTTCCCGTTACTTCGCTCGACTGGTGCTGTGCTCAAAAACCTCAATCGCAAATCAGTAATCAAAAATCCAAAATATTTGTCAGGCGCGGCGCCCGCGCAGTCGGCCGCCACTGCCGAGGAACCCCTCGTAATTGCGCATCACCAGTTGAGCTTCGATTTGTGCCACCGTATCCATTGCGACGCCGACCAGAATCAAAAGAGACGTACCGCCAAAATAGAATTGATAATTCATCCCGGTAGGAATCCAACCGAGACCCGGCGTAGTACTGACAAATGATTCCAGCCAGGCCCCGATGAAAGGCAATCGCCCGACCTTGAAACCGCTGAGCATGAACTGCGGAAAGAAAGCGACCATCGCCAGATAAATCGCCCCCACCGTGGTCAACCTGGTGACGATCGTATTCAGGTACTCGGCAGTTGCGCGTCCCGGCCGAATTCCAGGCATAAACCCGCCATGCTTCCGCAGATTGTCAGCTACTTCTTCCACATTGAAAACGATGGAGACGTAAAAGAAGGTAAAGAACACGATCAGCGTGAGGAAGACCAACTCGTAGTAGGGATCTCCGGCGTGAAACAATTGGAAAAAAGCGAAAGTCTTGGCATACCAGTTATTTGGATCTTTCGGCGGTAATGCCGAAAACACACTCTGGGGCATTGAAAGCACGGAAGAGGCAAAAATGACAGGAATTACACCGCCCATGTTGAGTTTCAGCGGCATCGTGGTTTGTTGGCCGCCGACCATCTGGCGCCCCACGTGCCGCTTGGCATAACTAACGGGAATTTTTCGCCGTGCCGCTTCGACAAAAACGATAAATGCGATCACCGCGACCAGGGCCACCACCATCGCGATCACGCCGATGGTTTCGAGTGTATCGCCGCTCTTCAAACGATCGGCGACCTGCACCAGACCACGCGGCAAACCAATCACGATACCGGCAAAAATCAGAAGCGAAATGCCGTTGCCCACGCCGCGCTCAGTAATTTGCTCGCCCAACCACATGACGAAAATCGTACCCGTGGTGAGCGTTAACACGGTGGTTGCCAGGAATCCCCAGGTCGGCGCGCCTACGCCGTTAATTTGCAGCCAGTGCGCGACGAATGAAGTTTGAATTCCGGCGAGCCCGACAGTGAGATATCGCGTCCACTGATTAATCTTTTGCCGGCCCATCTCGCCTTCTTCCTGCAGCTTCTTTAGCTGTGGCGAGACCACAGTCATCAACTGCAGAATGATTGACGAGGTGATGTAGGGCGTAACCCCCAGGGCGAAGATCGAAATTGTCCGGAAGTTACCACCGGAAAAGAGATCCAGGACGCCCAGTAAGGTACCGCTGACATCGTGCCAGACAGCATCGAGACGAGTCTTATTAATGCCCGGCGCCCCGACATGCGCGCCCAGGCGATAGATTGCCAACATGCCCAAAGTGAAAAGGATCCGCCGACGCAGATCCGGCACATTAAACATGTTGCGAACAGCCGCGAAAAATTTTTCCATGCAGATTTAGAGCGTTGCTGTTTGGTCGTTGGACTTTGGTCGTTGGACTTTGGTCTTTGGACTTTCAATTACCGTAACCGCGCCGCCGGCTTTTTCAATCTTCTCGCGCGCGCTTTTCGTAAATCGATGCGCCGAAACTTTCACCGCCTTTGATATCTCCCCGTTGCCAAGCACTACGATGTCGTGTTTCGCTTTCTTGATAACGCCGCGACGGTGCAACACTTCAGGGGTAATTTCATCGTTCGCTGCAAAATTCCTGTCGAGCGCTTCGAGACTCACTTCAATCCATTGTTTTTTGAAAATATTCGTGAAGCCGCGTTTTGGCAGGCGGCGATGAAGGGGCATCTGGCCCCCCTCGAAGCCGGTCTTCGAAGAATAGCCGGAACGCGATTTCTGCCCTTTTTCGCCGCGGCCGGAAGTTTTTCCGAGGCCGGATCCGGGCCCGCGCCCGACGCGCTTCTTTTTATGAGTCGAGCCCTTTGCGGGATGGAGATTGTTTAGACTAAGTGCCATATAGTTAAAAAATCATTTTCCATTTTTCAATCGTCATTTTTCATTTTCCATTTCGAAGCGACATCGCGCGTCTCTGGTAGTGAATACGGTTAAATGACAAGTGACGAATGTCAAATGACTAATGGAAAATGATCTTAAGTCTTACTCAACAATTCGCAACAAGTGCGGCACCTTCGTCACCGCGCCGCGCATCGATGGCGTATCGGGCCGCTCGACGATTTGGTTCAACTTCCGAAGTCCCAGGCCGCGCACAATCTGCTTCTGGTTTTCCGGACACGCAATCGTGCTGCGATAGTACTGAATCTTGATCTTCGCTGGCGCGGTTTCGGTTTTCTTTTTCCTTGCTACCATGATTAAAGTTCTTCGACTTGTTTTCCGCGCAGCCGCGCTACTTCAAAAGGATCTTTCATCTTGAGCAAACCGTCGAACGTGGCGCGCACCACGTTGTGCGGATTAGTCGATCCCAGAACCTTCGTGCGCACGTCGCGGACACCCGCGGCCTGCATCACAGCGCGTACCGCGCCGCCGGCAATCACCCCGGTACCCGGCGACGCCGGTTTCATCAATACGCGTCCCGAGCCGAACCGGCCAATTAATTCATGCGGCAGCGTGTTTTCGATCAAGGGCACGCGAATGAGGTTCTTCTTGGCCGCTTCGATTCCTTTTTTTATCGCCAGAGGAACTTCACGCGCTTTGCCGGTGCCGAAGCCCACATGGCCGCCTTCGTCGCCGACGACAACAAGCGCAGCGAAAGAAAGGTTCTTGCCGCCCTTAACTACTTTGGTGACGCGATTGATTGAGATGACCTGGTCCTTCAGATCCAGGCCCTGTGTCCCAATTCTTTGCCTCGGTTGTCTCATTTCTTTTTCTTCTTGCTGCTCTTTTCCGGTTGCTCGACTGCGGCCGGCTCCGCATTTTCCTCGACCGCGACCGCTTCCTCTCTGTTGAGTCCCGCCGCGCGCGCGGCATCGGTCAGGGCACGAACCCGGCCATGGTAAAGGTAACCGCCACGATCGAACACGACGCTGCTGACACCCGCGGCCAGCGCGCGTTCGGCGATAGCCTGACCAACTCGCTTCGCCGCTTCGACGTTTCCACCAGTCGATCCGCGCAAAGTCTTTTCCGTCGAAGATGCGGCGGCGAGTGTTCGCCCCTGCTCATCATCGATCAATTGCGCATAGATGTGACTCAAACTGCGATACACGGCGAGTCGCGGACGCCCGGTTGATCCCCGGACCTTTCGCCGAATGCGGTTGTGAATCGCGGATCGAACTTCTGCTCTTTTCTTATTAGCCATCACCTTATTTTCGATTTTCGATTGCCAATTGCCGATTTAAAAATCAATTGGAAAGCGGCAATCGCAAATCGGCAATGCCTTATTTCCCGGTCTTACCCGGCTTCAATTTCAGTGGCACATTTGCATAGCGCACGCCCTTGCCTTTATAAGCATCGGGCTTGCGCAGCTTGTGCATCTCAGCGCACACCTGGCCCAGTTTCTGTCGATCGATTCCGCTAATCGTGAGCGTCGTCTGATATTGCTGGATGTTGCCTTTGGTGGTCAGACGTTCCGCCTTCGCCTCGATCCCTTCAGGCAAGGGAAACTCGATCGGGTGCGAATAGCCGAGCGCGAAGACGATTTTTCGGCCCTGCACATCGGCCTTGTAACCCACGCCGACGATGTCCATCTGTTTTGAAAACCCCTCGGTCACGCCAACGATTGCGTTATTAGCCAGCGCCCGGGCCAATCCGTGCAGGGCGGCCTGCTCATTCGAAGCTCGCTCTGCAACCAGTTGCTCATTTTCCAGCTTAAAAGAAATTCCTTCGGGAACCGGGGTCTTCAGAACGCCTTTCGCACCTTTGACCTCCAGCTCGCGATCGTGGACCGTGACCGTGACCCCCTTGGGAACCTTAATCGGTTTTTTGCCAATACGAGACATAAATCATTTCCGATTTCCGATTTCCGATTTTTGATTGCCGATTAAGACTCAATCGGAAATCGACAATTGGCAAATCGTCAATCAATACACCTCAGCCAGTAGTTCTCCGCCGACATTCTCCCGGCGCGCCGTCTTGCCGCTCATCAAGCCCCGGGAGGTCGAAACAATATTCACGCCATAACCCCCGAGCACGCGCGGAATGTCGTGCGAACCAACATACACCCGCCGCCCCGGCCGCGAAACGCGTGCCAGGTGGGTGATCGAGGAGGTGCCACGCGCGTCGTAGCGCAGAAAAATGCGCACAACCTTTTTCGGGCCTTCGCCTTTGATGACGAAATTATTGACGTAACCTTCCTCTTTCAGGATACGCGCGATTTCCAACTTCAGCTTTGACGCCGGTATGTCCACGCGCGAATGCTTGGCCGCAACTGCGTTGCGGATTCGCGTCAACATGTCGGCAATAGGATCAGTCATTCCTTCAAACTCCATTTTCGATTGCCAATTGCCGATTGCCGATTGAAACAGAAATTGGAAATCGGCAATCGAAAATCGGCAATGTTCATTACCAACTGGATTTCACGACGCCGGGAATTTGCCCGGCCAAGGCCAGCTCGCGAAAGCAAATCCGGCACAGGTGAAATTTTCTCAAGTATCCGCGCGGGCGTCCGCACCGGCGACAGCGCGAGTAGCCGCGCGAAGAAAACTTTGGTTTGCGATTCGCCTTAGCGATTAGTGATTTCTTTGCCATGTCTTAACATTTTCGATTGTGGATTTCAGTTTTGGATTTGTCCTTCGACGAACGAAATCCAGGCCGCAATCAAAAATTGCAAGCCCAAAAACCCAAAAATCCCGTTACGTTCTAAACGGCATTCCCAGTCCTTTTAATAGCGCTCGCGCCTGCTCGTCATTACGCGCCGTGGTCACGATCGAGATATTCATGCCGCGCAGCTTGTCGACTTTGTTGAAATCGACTTCAGGGAAAATCAATTGCTCGCGAATGCCGATTGTATAGTTGCCGCGGCCGTCGAAGGCTTTCGGTGAAACTCCGCGAAAATCTCTGACGCGCGGCAGGGCAACCGAAACCAGGCGATCCAGAAACTCGTACATGCGCTCGCCACGCAAAGTCACCATCACGCCAATCGGCATTCCCTGGCGCAGCTTGAAACTGGCGATCGATTTTTTGGCCTTGGTAATCACCGGCTTTTGTCCAGCGATTGATCTCAGTTCCTCTAGCGCCGTGTCGAGGACTTTGGCATTGGCAATCGCTTCTCCCATGCCCATATTGAGCACAATCTTTTGCACCCGCGGGATCGCCATCTTGTTCTTAATACCGAACTCACGGGCTATCGCCGGGGCGATCTCTTTCTGATAACGCTCTTTCAGTCTTGCCATTGTCTTTATCCGACAAACTTCAGCTTGTCGTAATTTTTCGCCTTGCAAGTCTCAGAGACAAACTCTGTCGGACTTACTTCTCTAATGAATGACCGCTGGCGGCCGCCACGCGCAGTTTCGTGCCATCGCCTTCGATCTGGTAACGCACGCGGGTCGGCTTACCTGATTGCGGATCGATCATTTGCACATTTGAGATATCGATCCACGATTCCTTATCGATGATCCCGCCGCCTCGATTGCCGGCTGCTCGCTGATGACGCTTGATCACTCCGGCGCCTTCAATCTTGACCTTGCCTTTGGTGGGCGCCACTTCCAGCACGCGACCGCGCTTTCCCTTGTCGCGTCCGGCGATAATCATCACCTGATCATTTTTCCTGATCTTTGCGCGTTTCATAATTCTCAAGACTCTCCGCCTAACGCGGATCGCAAGTTAACAACCTTTGCCGGCTCAAATCACCTCGGGCGCCAGCGAAACTATCTTCATAAAATTCTTGTCGCGCAGCTCGCGCGCCACAGGCCCGAACACGCGCGTGCCGATCGGCGTGCCGTCTTCCTTAATCAGCACCGCTGCATTCTGATCAAAACGAATGTAGGTTCCATCTTTGCGCCGCACTTCCTTGCGCGTGCGAACGATTACTGCGTCCTGCACCGTGCCTTTCTTGACTGCGCCGTCCGGCGAGGCTTCCTTCACCGTCACCTTGATGCGATCGCCGAGGCTGGCAATCGCCCCGGTTGAGCCGCCGATACCCATAATCATCTCGACTCGCCGCGCGCCTGAATTGTCAGCGACCTCTAGCGAGGTCTGCATCTGAATCATGACTTATCCTATTTTTGATTTTTGATTGCCGATTTCCGATTTAGCATTTGTTTTTGGTCACGCGCTCCAATCGAAAATCAAAAATCGCAAATCCAAAATTTACTTCGCCGCCTTCTGCAGAATTTCAACTACCCGCCAACGCTTTCGCGCCGACAGTGGCCGCGTCTCGACGATGCGAACGCGATCGCCGATGGTCGATCCCAGGTCATCGTGGGCCATAAACCGCGAAGTGCGCCGCACATAACGGCGATACTTTTGATGCAGCACTAAACGATCGACTCGCACGACGACAGTTTTCTGCATCTTGTCAGATGACACGATGCCGACCTTCTGTACCCGATTGCCCCGACCCGTTGAAGCCTTACTCGCTGCTGGCCGGCTGGCCTCCGGCGTGGTCGCGCTTTCAAGTGACGCCTCGCCGGGCGAAACCTGCGACCGCGCTGCGGCCATGGTCTCTGCCGGCGCCTCAACTTCTAACGCGGTTTCAGCGTCTTCACGAACGGCTGCCGCTACCGGCGCGTCTTCGGTTTTCTCGTCTTTCTTTTTTCTTCTGAACATTCTTAATTACTCGCGGCCTTTGCCTGGCCCTCTCGTTCGCGGGCAATCGTCCTGATCCGCGCCAGGGATTTTTTCTCCTGGCGCATTTTCTTGATCGCGTCGACTTCGCCCAGTGCCAATTTGAAATTCAAGCGAAAGAGCGATTCTTTCAGGCGAGCCGTTTCGGCCTGCAAGTCTTCGTCGCTCAGATCACGATACTTATCAACTTCTTCCCGTCGTTTCATAAGCTCACTGCGTTCGCTGTCTCAAGTTCCAGGTTCAAAGTCTCAAGTCTGTTTTTCGAACTTGAAACCTGAAACTTGCAACTCGAAACTTCAGATCGCGCCCCCCTGCTGCTCGGCACGCGTTACAAATCTCGTCCGGATCGGCAGCTTCTGCGAAGCCAGCTTCATCGCGTCCCGGGCAGTCTTTTCGTCGACACCTTCAATCTCGTACAAAATCCGCCCGGGCTTCACCACGGCAACCCAATATTCCGGCGCGCCTTTTCCCTTTCCCATGCGCGTTTCGGCAGGTTTCTTTGTGACGGGCTTGTCAGGAAACATCCGGATCCAGATTTTGCCGCCGCGTTTGATGTGGCGCGTCATGGCAATACGCGCCGCTTCAATTTGGCGATCGGTGATCCAGGCCGCTTCCAGACTCTTCAAGCCGTATTCACCAAAGCTGATCTCGCTACCGCGAGTCGCAACGCCCTTGCGACGCCCGCGCATCTGCTTTCGGTGCTTAACTTTTTTCGGCATCAACATGGCGTCTTATTTCTCCGGCCTTTCACGGCGCGCTCGCGCGGGGCGCGCGCGGCCTTCGCGCGGACCGGTTCGGGTTTCATTTATCGGATCGGTGCCGGTGCCGCGGGCCATGGCGGCGTTCGGATCCAAAATCTGGCCACGGTAGATCCAGCATTTCACACCGATTACTCCAAATGTGGTGTGCGCCTCGGCCAGCCCGTAATCCACATCCGATCGCAGAGTATGCAGCGGCAATTGGCCCTGTAAGTGCCACTCGCTGCGGGCGATCTCGGCGCCGTTCAGGCGACCGCCCACTTTGACCTTGATTCCCTGGGCGCCAAAACGCAGTGACTCCTCCACGGCTTTGCGCATGGCGCGGCGAAACGCAATCCGCTTCTCCAGTTGCGCCGCGATCTTCTCGGCCTGTAACTGTGCATTCAGCTCCGGCTTGTGAATCTCCTGGATTGAAACCAGCACTTCACGGCCGGTACGCGAAGAAATATCACCTTTCAGCTTATCGATCTCGGCGCCTTTGCGGCCGATGATGATGCCGGGCCGCGAGGTGTAGATGATGATCTTCAAACGATTTGCGGCCCGCTCGATGTCGACGTGTGAAACTCCCGCGCCGGTGAAGCGCCGTTTCAAGTCGGCTTTCAGCTTGAGGTCTTCGATGAGGTAGTCACCGAATTGCCGCTTCGCAAACCAGTGCGAATGCCAATCCTTGTTATAGCCTAAGCGAAAACCGTATGGATGAACTTTCTGGCCCACTATTTATTCTCCATGTTTCTTTCGGCCGGTTGTCTTTTCCGATTTTCCCGAACTCTTTTTCTCGGCTTCCGGTTTGGCCGAGACTTTTTTCGACGCCGCTTTCTTCGTAGCCGTCTTCTTGTCTTTGCTTTCCGGCTCAGGGCTTTCAGACTTCTTCGCCGCCTCGGCGCGCCTGGCTCTCGGCGCCGCAGCAGCTCCTCCGCGTTTCGCCTTACGGCTTGCGGCCGGCGCTGCGGATTCAGGCGTTACTTTGTCGCCAGGCTTATCACTGGAAAGCAAAATCGTCACATGACAGAAATGTCTTCGTTGCCGATAGGCGCGACCCTGTGGCGCCGGACGCAATCGGCTTCGATGCTTGGTCGGCCCGCGATCAACGTAAGCAGCTTTCAACCAAAGTTCATCGGGATCGACGGCGATGTTGGCTTTTTCTGCTGTCTCGTTCGCGTTGGCAATTGCCGACCTCACGCATTTTTCAATGCCGAGCGCGGCGCGTTTGTTTGAATAGCGGAGAATCGCCAATGCCTGATTGACGTTCTTACCGCGGATCATATCGATCACCAGCCGCGCTTTTTGCGACGACCCCCGCAGATATTTCGCACTTGCTCTTGCTTCCATACGTCTTAACTCGCCGCCGGAGCCGCCGGCGCAGATGCTCCTGCCGGCCCGCTGACTTTTGCCACCTTCTCGGCCTTTTCGGCCTTGGTCCCGGAATGACCTTTGAATGTTCGCGTAGGCGCGAACTCGCCCAGTTTGTGGCCCACCATATTCTCAGTCACGTAGATTGGAATATGACGCTTGCCGTTGTGCACGCCGAAAGTCAGGCCCACCATCTCCGGCGTAATCGTCGAGCGACGCGACCAGGTCTTGATTACCGGTGGTCGCTGCCCGCCGCTGCGCAGGCGTTCGACAACTTTCTGAATGCCTTTATCAACCCAGGCGCCTTTTTTTAGTGAACGTGGCATGATTTCATTTTCGATTTTTGATTTCCAATTTTTGATTTTCGGATCAGCAATCGCCTTCGACGCATCGCCAATCGAAAATCGCAAATCAAAAATCAAAAATCACTTGACTCTCCGATCTCTCACGATCATTTTCTTCGTCCGTTTGTTCCGGCGCGTCTTGTAGCCGCGCGTCGGCTGGCCCCAGGGCGTCACTGGATTACGTCCGCCTGAGGTTTTTCCTTCTCCACCACCGTGCGGATGATCGACCGGGTTCATCGCCACGCCGCGCACATGCGGGCGCAGGCCACGCCAGCGCGACCGCCCCGCTTTGCCGAGCGAAATGTTTTCGTGCTCGACGTTGCCGACCTGTCCGACCGTGGCGCGGCAATTAACCGGCACGCGCCGCACTTCACCCGAAGGCATACGCAGCTGCGCATAATCGCCTTCCTTGGCCAGCACCTGCGCAAAAGATCCGGCCGCGCGCGCCATCTGACCTCCCTTGCCGGGACGCAGCTCAATATTGTGAATCTGCGTTCCCAGGGGAATGCTCCGAATTGGCAATGAATTGCCGGGAAGGATGTCGGCCTCTTCGCCGCTCATCACAGTCTTTCCAACTTCCAGGCCGACCGGCGCGATAATGTAACGTTTCTCGCCGTCAAGATAATTAACCAGCGCAATGTTCGAAGACCGATTAGGATCGTATTCGATTTGCGCGATGCGACCGGGCACGCCGTCCTTATCTCGCTTAAAATCGATCACCCGATAGAAACGCTTGTGACCGCCACCCCGGCGCCGCACTGTGATGCGCCCTTCGCTGTTGCGACCGGAAATGCGCTGCTTCGGCTCCAGCAGCGATTTCTCCGGAACCGCGTTCGGGGTCAATTCATCGCGCGTCAGATAGGTCTGATAGCGTCGCGCCGGCGATGTCGGTGTTAGTTTTTTGATGCCCATAACAACATTTCCGATTTTCGATTTTCGATTGCCTATTTAAAAGACCGTGTTCGCATAGAACCAATCAAAAATCGGCAATGCTTAAATCGCTTCTCCGTAGTCCACCGGCTTCTCGCCCGCCTTCAACGTGACGAACGCTTTCTTCCACGAAGGTTTGCGTCCTTCAAAGCGTCCGCGCCGGGCCAATTTGCCGAGAAAATTTGCCGTGCGAACCTCATCGACCTTGACCTGAAAGATCGTTTCGACGGCGCTCTTAATCTCAGGTTTCGTCGCGCGCCGATCGACCCGAAACGTAAGCAACTGGCGGTGGTCCTGGGTCTCTTCCTTCGCGACCAGTGCCTTCTCGGTAATTACCGGAGACTTAATGATGTCCCAAACAGTTCGCATCGCTTATGCTGCCCCCGCCCGGTCGCGCGCCGCCCGGCGCGGTCTGGCTTCCGCGGCCGTCGCATGACTTTCATGCTCTTCGTCATCTTTCAGCCTCGGCTTGAGTATGTCCGTCAGCTCGGCCACGGTCTTCGGTGTCAGCACGAGCTTTTGATGATTGACGAGATCGTAGATATTGACTCCGTAGCTATTTACAACTTTCACCGTATGCACATTTCGTGAAGCAAGCATCAGGTTCGTGTTCTTCAAAGAATCGACGATCAAGGTCTTCCCACCAAGGTTCAGCGTGCCCAGCGTCGAGATCAATTCTTTCGTCTTTGGATGATCGAGCTTCCATTCGCTGATGACAATTAAATTGCCTTCGCGCAAGCGCTCCGAAACCACCGAAGACATCGCTTTCTTTCTCATCTTCTTCGGCAGGTTGTAAGACCAGTCGCGTGGTTGCGGCCCGTGGACATTACCGCCGCCTTTCCAAAGCGGCGAGCGCAAAGACGCGATTCGCGCGCGACCCGTTCCTTTCTGCCGCCAAAGTTTCCGACCGGCCCCGGAGACATCGCCCCGGGTCAGAGTTGCAGAGGTGCCGGCCCGGCCGTGCGCCAGGAAGCTGCGGACTGCCTCATGCACCAAAGGCTCGTTCAGCTGCACTCCGAACACGGTGTCGGCCAATTCGATCTCGCCGACCTCTTCATTCTTCAAGTCGTGAATCTTGACAGTTGGCATATGCGAACTCCGTTCAGGGCGAGGGACGATGGTTGTCGTCCCCGGTCCATGGTCTATTTCCTCTGCCTTGCTGCCTTCTTAACAATAACCACGCTGCCCGTAGCGCCCGGGACCGCGCCGCGGATCATTAATAAGTTGTTATCGACATCAACCCGCGCCACGGTCAGGCTTTTAATCGTCACCCGAACGTCTCCCATGTGGCCCGACGAACGATTGCCTTTTATTACCCGTGAAGGGAAAGCCGAGGCGCCAATGGAACCCGGGGCGCGCACGTTCATTGAACCATGCGATTCCGGACCGCGATTAAAATTATGGCGCTTGATTGTGCCGGCGAATCCACGACCTTTCGATTTTCCCACCACATCAACAATGTCGCCGTCGGAAAACTGATCAACCAGAATTTTGTCGCCAACGTTTGTATTGTCGTCAGACGCTTCGAGGCGGAACTCTTTCAACACGCGGGTCGGCGGAATTCCGCTGCCGGTCTTTTCAAAGTGACCGCGCATCGGTTTGTTGACGTTCTTCAATTTAATTGGACGATCTTCCACCAGGCCAATCTGCACCGCATCGTACCCATCTTTGCCGCCGGCGGATTTCTTTTGCACGACGACGCAAGGGCCTGCCTTGATGACCGTCACGGGCGTGACCGTGCCGTCCGGCGCAAACAATTGCGTCATGCCAACTTTCTTGCCGATGATTCCGTTAATCATTGTCGATTTTCAATTGCTGATTGCCGATCGATGAATTGATCTGACCAAAAGCCAATCGGAAATTGGCAATTGGAAATCGGCAATGCCCTTATTGTTTTCCAAAAGCCTTAATCTCAACGTCCACGCCCGCGGGCAGATCGAGTTTCATCAGCGCATCAACCGTCTGCGGTGTCGGATCCAGAATGTCCATCAAGCGCTTGTGCGTCCTGATCTCGAACTGCTCGCGCGATTTCTTATCAACGTGCGGCGAGCGCAGGACCGTCCACTTGTTCTTGACGGTAGGCAAAGGCACCGGACCCGCCACCCGCGCACCCGTGCGCTTGGCAGTTTCGACAATCTCGGTTGTCGATTGGTCGAGCACGCGATGATCGTAAGCCTTCAGCCTGATTCTGATTTTTTCATTAAGCATTAGTTTGTCCGTTGTTCGTCGTCAGTTGTCAGTTGTTTTTGCAACTAACAACTAACTACTGACCACTGACTATTCGACCACGTCCGAAACCGTGCCTGCGCCCACCGTCCGGCCGCCTTCACGAATCGCGAAACGCAGCCCCTTCTCCATGGCAATCGGCGCAATCAGCTCAATCTCCATCTGCACGTTGTCACCCGGCATCACCATC
>WNGF01000953.1_pt1 | contig 56164 bp, 47 predicted proteins | sample 5400641 | NCBI WGS metagenome assembly WNGF01 (sample SAMN13153371, study PRJNA577476) | soil metagenome | isolation source: 80 cm soil or saprolite under grassland replicate 2 | place: USA:California | collected 2016-06-15
GTTGCCGACGGCCATTCCGAGCCGGTTCCCGAAGAGGTCGTCGGGAACGGCGAGACGGCGGCCGAGAAGTTCCTGCTGCGCTGGCGCGGCGAGGCCGACCCGAGGCATGTCCAGGCGATCGACACCTACTGGATCTGCACCGCGGAGCACGGTCTCAACGCCTCGACGTTCACAGCCCGGATCGTGGCGTCGACGGGCGCCGATTGTGGAGCCGCGATGTCGGCCGGGGTCGGCGCGCTCTCGGGTCCCCTGCACGGCGGCGCGCCGGCGCGCGTCCTGCCGATGCTGGACGAGGTTGCAAAGAGGGGCGATCCGGAGGGCTACGTCGGCGAGCTGCTCGCCCGCCACGAGCGGATCATGGGTTTCGGTCACCGCGTCTACCGCGCGGAGGACCCGCGGGCGCGGCTGCTGCGCGCGACCGCCAAAGAGCTCGGTGCTGCCCGGTTCGAGGTCGCCGAGGAGCTGGAGCGGGTGGCCCTTGCCGCGCTCAAGGAGTACAAGCCCGACCGGCCGCTCGAGACCAACGTCGAGTTCTGGTCGGCCGTCGTCCTCGATGTCGCCGGGATTCCGCACGAGCTGACTCCTGCGATGTTCGCCTGCGCGCGGGTCGCGGGCTGGTCGGCGCACATCCTCGAGGAGAAGCGAACGGGCCGGCTGATCAGACCGTCCGCGCGCTACGTAGGCCCGGGAGGCCGTCCGGCGGCGGCCGTCGGCGGCGAGCTGGTTCCGAGTTGACGCTCGCCGAGGCCGCGGCCGAGGCGAACGACTTGGCTGAGCGGGGGGCGGAACGTGAGCTCGCGACGCTCAGGTCCCAGTGGGACGACGAGCTCGAAGCCGACGCGCGAAGCAGCAACTATCAGGAGCGCGCAGTTGCCTACCGTGCGATCGGACAGTTCCGCTTCCGCCAGAAGCTCGAGCTGCTGAGGCGAGGTCTCGAGGATCAGAGCCCTGCCTGCCGCGGATCGGCGCTGATCTCGCTCGAGTTGCTGTCCCGGGACGCGCCGGGGCCGGTCAATTCGGTTCGACCGCTGCTGCACACGCTCGCCGACAGCGATCCGAACCAGGCCGTGCGCCGGCTCGCGATCGTCTGTCTCCGCAACGGCTCTCCCCAGCGCGACACGATGGTTCTGCTGCACGGACTCTCCGAGAGCGACGAGCAGGACGAGGAGTTGCGCGCGGCTGCAAAGCGCGTGGCGGCAGGGCTCAAGAAGAAGGCCGCAGCCCGCTAGTTATCTGAGGTGCAGCCGCAGGTCCGGTCACGGATCTGGCGGCCGCAAGCAGGGCAGACACGGTTCCGGTTCCTCCACTCGAGCGCGCTCTTGTGGACTCCGGAGACGATCATCAGAAATCCCACGCCTGTCGTCGAGGCGAGCAGTGCGGCTAGCTGAACGTCAAGTCTCATCGCTCGCCGTCTGTTTTGCCCGTAGGTGTGCTCCGGAAACACGGGAACGGCGAGCGTGCGGATGCGCCTGAAAGTAGAGATCGCGACGGCGGCGGTCGGTCACGTGCGTGTACAGCTCCGTAGTCGACAGATCGGCGTGTCCCAGCATCTCCTGCACGCTGCGGAGGTCGGCTCCGCCTTCCAGCAGGTGGGTGGCGAACGAGTGCCGGAGCAGGTGAGGATGGATCCGCTCGGGCTCGAGCCCGGCCGCGGCCGCGAGCCGCCGGAGGATGAAGAACGCGCCGGCGCGCGTCAGCGGCCCACCCTGGGCGTTCAGGAACAGCTCGGGCCGGTGGCGGCGGTCCAGATATGGCCGCCCGCGCGAGAGGTAGCGCCGAAGCGCGTCCACTGCTGGCCGCCCGATCGGGACGATTCGCTCCTTGTCTCCCTTTCCGATGCAGCGGACGAGCCGCTGCGAGAGGTCGACGCCGGTCTTGTCGAGCCCGACGGCCTCGCTGACGCGCAGACCGGCGCCGTAGAGCAGCTCGACCAGCGCGCGGTCGCGCAGATCGCGCGGACGCGTTCCGCGCGCCGCCTCGACGAGCCGTTCCGCCTCGCCCGGGGAGAGCGTCCGCGGAAGGCGCCGGGTCCGGCGCGGAAGATCGAGCTCGGCGGCGGGATTGTCGGTGCGGGCGCCAAGCAGGACGAGGTGGCGGAAGAAGGAGCGGACCGCGGCGGCGCGCCGGGCGATCGTCGAGCCGGCCAGCCCGTCGGCGCGGAGCTGCGCCAGGTAGCGCTCGAGCTCTTCGGTCGAGACGGTCCCGGGAGGGCGGCCGAGCCAGTCGGTCAGGGCTCTGAGGTCACGGCGATAGGCGTCCACTGTGCGGGGCGCGCGTCGCGCCGCGAGGAGAGCGAGAAAGCCCTCGACCTCGGGATCCGGGCTCGGCTTGTCCATCAGGGCTGTTTCGCCCTCGAGCCGGGTTCGCCTGCCGCTGCTGAGCCGGCTGGGGCTTGCCTCTCGGCCCATTTCGGCACAGAGGCGGCACAGACTCGTCACAGGTTCGGAATTAGGCTGACGGTGGGAGGGCGTGGTGGGGACCCGCTTCCCGCGCGTGTACCTCCTAGCTACGCACCAGGAGGTTCAGGAGGCGCAGGCAGCCGCGAACTTCTTGTCGATCGTCGCCGGCGAGCGCCAGGCATGCGTCTGTTGTTCGAAGTCGTACGCGTAGCCGATCAGCTTCGGCTCCGTCCAGGGACGCCCGGTGAGGATCGCCCCGTACGGTGCGCGGCCCTTGTAGCCGGCCGAACGGTGATCGACGGGTAGCCGGCGGGCGTGCTCGTGAGCGCCGAGATCCCGCGAGAGGCGAGTACGGCGTCGAGGTTGTACCGGCCGAAGAGAGGTTTCAGCACTCTGGCGAACGGTATCTCAGAGGCTACGAGCGCGGATGAGCCCGGTCGTAGACGCGCCGCAAGCGCCGGCCGTCCACGTGGCTGTAGATCTGCGTCGTCGACAGCGAGCTGTGCCCGAGCAGCTCTTGGATCGTGCGGAGGTCGGCCCCGCCTTCGATCAGATGCGTGGCGAAGGCGTGCCGAAGCCGGTGCGGGTGCGGGAGCAGGCGCCGCAGGGTGCTCGTGTCGAGCCGGCGGCCCCTCGCCGAGAGGAAGAGCGCGTTCTCGGCGCCGCGCGCCAGTAAGGGACGGGCCTCGCGGAGGTAGCGCACGAGCCGGTACGCCGCCTCCTCGCCGAGCGGGACGATGCGCTCTTTCCCGCCCTTGCCCCGCACGTGCACGGTCTCCTGCTCGAAGTCCACGTCCGCGAGGTCGAGGGTGACGGCCTCCTGGGCCCGGAGGCCGGCCGAGTACACGAGCTCGACGAGCGCGCGGTTTCGCAGCGGAAGGGGTCCCTCCCCGTCCAGTCCTTCGATTACGGCTTCGACCTCTGCTGTCGTCGGAGCGTCCGGCAATCGCCTCCCCCTCCGCGGCGCCAGCGAGGCATCTGGCACGCGTGCGCTTCCGAGCGTGAAGCGCAGGAATGCCCGTACCGCCGCGAGCTTGCGCCCCACCGTGGCCGGTGCGAGCCGGCGAGGCTTCCGCCCCGGCCGCGCCGCTCCAAGCTCGGACACGTAAGCGGCGAGCGCCGCGACGTCCACGGTGTCCAGCGATTTCTGCTGGCGGCGAAGCCAGGCGTCGAACTCCTCGACGTCGACCCGGTATGCGCGCCGTGTCGAGTCCGAGAGCCCCGGGCTCGCGAGGAAACGCTCGATCTGGGGGCGCATGTCCACGGGGGACGATTCGCCGCCGCGTCCCGATCTCTTCTACTTCAGGTGCCGCTCGAACCAGTCCAGGATGACCTCGAAGCGGGTCACCCGGTGCTGTGGCGAGCCGGAGCGTGAGAGCTCGTGTCCTTCGCCCGGGAAGCGAACGAGCTCGACCTCGCGCCCGAGGAGGCGGAGGATCACAAACAGCTCTTCGGCGTTCACGACCGGGCAGCGCAGATCGTCCTCCGAATGGAGGATCAGAAGCGGGGTCGTGATCTCGCCCGCGTAGGTCGTGGGCGAGATCCGAAGGTACGTCTCGGGATCCTCGAACCAGTGCGTGCCGACATAGGCCTTGAACCAGGCACCGATGTCGCTCGATCCTCCCTCGGCGATGAAGTTGTTCACGGCCCGTTCCGAGATCGCCGCCTTGAACCGGTCCGTGTGTCCGACGATCCACGAGGTCATGAAGCCGCCGTAGGAGCCGCCCAGCACGCCCACGCGCTCGGGGTCGCAAAAGTAGAACCGGCGCAGCGCCTCGTCGACGACCGCCATGACGTCCTCGTAGTCGACCGTCCCCCACCCAGGCCCGCCGTCGGCCGGGCCTCGGATCGCCCGGCCCCAGGCCTCGCTGTAGCCGGAGGATCCGCGCGGGTTCGAGTACACGACCGCGTAGCCCGCGCCGGCGAAGACCTGGAACTCGTCGAAGAACTTGTTTCCGTACTGCGTGAACGGGCCCCCGTGGACGCTGAGCAGCACCGGGTAGTGCCGGCCCTCCTCGAAGCCGGCCGGACGTACGACCCAGGCCTCCACCTCCGAGCCGTCCGGGGAGGTCGCCGTGAAGCGCTCGGGCTCGGAGAGCTCCCGGCGGCTGCGGAACGAATCGCTCAGCCGAGTGCTCTGACCGCCCGCGAGATAGAGCTCGGAGAACGTCGTCGGCGTGGCGGCCGTGTAGACCAGCTCCCCGCCGCGAACGTCGTAGCCGGTAACCCCGAGCTCACCCTCGACGAGCCGCTCGTGGCCGGAGCCGTCCGCCGCCGCCCGGTACACGTGGATGTTTCCGCCGTCCTCGACGCCGAAGACGATCGACTTTCCGTCCCACGCCGGCTCCCGCATCGGCGGATAGGGAGCGCAGTTACGGTCGAGCGCCTGCGTCAGGATGCGCGGTTCGCCTCCGTCGGCGCCGATCACGGCCACCTGCGTGTGGCGAGGGGCGTCGAAGATCCCCGGCGTGTACAGGTACGCGATCCGGGATCCGTCCGGAGACCAGGCCGGCGCCCCACAGTCCCCGTCCGAGCGCGTGAGCTTCGAGGGCCCGCCGCCGCTCGCCTCGACGACGTAGATGTCGGTGACGAGCTTGGTGTCCCAGTCCTCGTCGCGCGCGGAGGAGAAGACGATGCGCGAGCCGTCCGGCGACCACGACGGCGCGGAGCTCTCGTAGTCTCCGTGCGTGAGCTGGACCGGCTCGCTGGAGCCGTCGGCAGCCACGACGAACAGCTGCTGCCTGCGGTTGCCCGTCCAGCCTTCGTCGTCCAGCTTGAACCACAGCCGCTTGAATCGATGCGGAGGCCGGCGGGCTTCGTCCTCCTCGTCGTAGAGCGAATCGGGAACGCGCGACGAGAAGGCGAGCCGGGTGCCGTCCGGGGACCAGACCGGCTCCCGCACGCTCTCCTTCACGTCCGTCAAGCGCCTCGGCTCGCCGCCGGAGAGCGGCAGGACGTAGAGCTGCTTCTTCTCGCCAGCGCGGTTCGAGATGAACGCGAGCTCCGTCCCGTCCGGCGACCAGCGGGGCGCCGAGTCCTGCTTCTCGCCGGCCGTCAGACGGCGTGGTGTGGACGAGCCGTCGGCCGGCGCGAGGTAGATCGCGCTCCGGTACTCGTTCTCCTTCCGGTCGACGCGAGCGACGACGAAGGCGACCGTCTGGCCGTCCGGGGACAGCCGCGGGTCGGAGGCGGCAGCGAGCTCGTAGATGTCGTCGGGGGCCATTCCGGGCACGGCGTGCGTAGGATATGGCGGTCACGGCGGCCCTGCCGCCGCATTGCTTTCTCCCTTTCGCGGGTAAGGACAAGGACACGCAGATGGCGACGACGATCGAGCCGCGGAGCGCAGATCTCAGCGAGCACGGGCTGGAAGCCCGCGGCCGCGTGCACCGCAATCCGACCACCGCCCTCCTCTATATGCACACCCTTCGCCGAGAAGACGGCGTGCTCGCGGAGGGTGGGCCCCTGGTCGTCGATACCGGAGACCACACAGGGCGGTCGCCGTCGGACCGGTTCGTCGTGCGGGAGCCGGGATCCGAGTCGCGGATCGATTGGGGCTCCGTCAACCAGCCGCTCGAGGAGGAGCAATTCGACGAGCTGCGCGACAAGCTCGTCGCCCATCTCGAGGACCGCGAGCTCTACGTCATCGACGCCTTCGCCGGCGCGGATCCGGAGCACCGGCTTCCGCTTCGCGTGGTCACGGACAGCCCTTGGCATGCGCTGTTCGCCAAGACCCTCTTCATCGATCCCACGGACGAAGAGCTGGAGCAGCATCATCCCGAGGCGCTCGTCCTGCACGCTCCGGCGGTCGACGCCGACCCCGGGACCGACGGGACCGAGAGCGAGACGTTCATTGTCCTGCATCCGACGCGGGCCGAGGTGCTGATCGGCGGCACCTTCTACGCGGGCGAGATCAAGAAGTCGATCTTCAGCCTCATGAACGACCGGCTCCCGCTCGAAGGCGTCCTGCCGATGCACTGCTCGGCGAACGTCGACGACGATGGCCGGGTCGCGCTCTTCTTCGGCCTGTCGGGGACCGGGAAGACGACCCTGTCCGCCGACCCCGAGCGGCACCTGATCGGAGACGACGAGCACGGCTGGTCGGACGACGGCGTCTTCAACTTCGAGGGTGGCTGCTACGCGAAGGTGATCCACCTCTCGCCGGAGGCCGAGCCCCAGATCTTCAAGACGACGCACACCTTCGGGACCGTGCTCGAGAACGTAGTCGTGGACGAGGAGGGACGACCGGACCTCGACGACGACTCGAAGACCGAGAATACTCGCGCCGCGTACAAGCTCGAGCAGATCGAGAACGCTCTGCCCGCCAAGCGGGCCGGCCACCCGAATGCGGTCGTGTTCCTGACCGCGGACGCGTTCGGGATCCTGCCGCCGATCGCACGCCTCTCGCGCGACCAGGCGATGTTCTACTTCCTGTCGGGGTTCACGGCCAAGCTCGCGGGGACGGAGGTCGGCGTGACCGAGCCCCAGCCCACGTTCTCGGCCTGCTTCGGAGCACCCTTCCTCCCGCAGGCGCCTTCCGTCTATGCGGGAATGCTCGGCGACAAGCTGGATGAGCATCCGGGCGTACGCGTGTGGCTCGTCAACACTGGTTGGACCGGCGGCCCGTACGGCGAGGGAGAGCGGATGCCGATCCGGGCGACGCGCGAGCTGCTGCGGGCCGCGCTGAGCGGGGAGCTCGACGATGCCGACAACCGCCTCGACCCCGTGTTCGGATTCGAGGTGCCGCTGGAGGTGCCGGAGGTCGAATCGCTGCTGCTCGACCCGCGCTCGACCTGGCGGGATCCACAGGAGTACGACGAGAAGGCCCGGGAGCTTGCCCGGATGTTCCGCGACAACTTCGCACGGTTCACGGACGCCGATCCCGGCGTCGCGGCTGCCGGTCCGCACGTCTAGCGTTGGAAGCCGTCGTCTTCTGCGGGATCCAGGGCAGCGGGAAGACAGTCAGCTCAGTCGCGGGAGTCGAGGGCCAGCGCGACAGCCTCGTCGACGGTCAGCGCCTGGCCTTGCTCCCATGCCTTGGCAAAAGCAGCTTCGTCGAGCTGAGTGCGGATGGTGGTGAGCGTCTCCTCGTTCATCTCCGCGACCCCTGATCGCCTGGCGCCGATCTTCTCGCCCGCAGCCTCGAAGCTCGAGAGGAGCCGGGCGGCGGTCGCCGCTCTTCCCTCGAAGGCGAGGACGAAGGCCAAGCGGCAGAGGTCCACCGCGGTGTCGAGGAGATCGCCGAGATCGTGGTGGATGCGAAGGCTCGCCGTGAGCATCGAGAAGGCGTCCTCGACCCGGCCCTCGCCGACGGCAATCATGGCCAGCGCACCCAGCGTGCTCGCCTCGATGCGCTCGTTGCCCGTCGCCCGGGCCCGGCGAAGGTTGTCTTCGTGCAGTGCCCGTGCCCGTTCGCCGTCGCCGAGGCCTGCATACGTCGACGCCAGGTTGCGGGCCGCCAGCAGGGCCGAGTGCTCGTCGCCGAGCTCCCGGAAGCGTCGCACGCTCTCCTCGTTCAGCTGCTGCGCCCTTGCCAGATCGCCTTCGTTGCCGACGGCGGCGCCGAGCATGAACGTGGAATAGGCCGTGCCCCAGGCATCTCCGAGCTTACGGTGGAGCACGAGTCCCTCCTTGGCCCGAAGCCTCGCCGTCGCTGGATCTCCCGTGTTGACCGCCATAACGGCGGCTCCGTTGAGGGCTTTGGCGCGGACGGCCGTCGGACCCTCGTCGGCCTCGAGGGCGCTTTCGAGACGACGGCGGCCTTCCGTCAGGTAGCCCCTCAGATACCAGAACCGCCACAGTGCCCCTGCCAACCGCAAGGCAAGCTCGCTCTCCCCTGCCGCCTCGAGCCGGTCCAGGGCGGCTCGGAGGTTGTCGTGCTCCTTCTCCAGCCGGTCGAGCCAGTCCCCGGGGCTCCCGCGCAGGTTCGGCTCCGCCTCTTCCGCGAGCGCCAGGAAGTGCTCTACGTGGCGCCGTCCGAGTTCCTCTGCCTCGCCCGACTCCTCGAGCCGCTTGGAAGCGTAATGCCGGATCGTCTCCAGCATCGCGAACCTCGGATTCTCGTCCGTCCCCTCCAGCCGCACCAGGCTCGCGTCGATGAGCGACGCAAGCCCGTCGACGACGTCGAGGTCATCCCTGCAGACGCTCTCCGCCGCCTCGAGGGTGCATCCTCCCGCGAACACGGCGAGCTGCAGGAACAGGCGCTGCTCCTCCGGCTCGAGCAGGTCGTAGCTCCAGTCGATCGTGGCGCGGAGGGTGCGCTGGCGCTCAGGTGCGGCCCGCGTGCGGCCTTTGAGCACCTTCAGACGGTGGTCGAGGCGCTTCCGTAGGGCCGCCGGGGGCAGCACGCCGACCCGCGTGGCGGCCAACTCGATCGCGAGCGGCAAACCGTCGAGGGCTTTGCAGATCTCCGCGACCGAGCGTGCGTTCCCGGCCGTGACGGCGAACTCCGGCCGGATCGCCCGTGCGCGCGACGCGAACAGTGCGACCGAGTCGAATTGGAGGATGCGATCGACGTCGTCGGCGCCGTCCGGCGTCTCGAGCGGGGAAACTGGGTAGATGCGCTCCGCGGAGAGGCGGAGCGGGGCGCGGCTCGTCACCAGCGCTTTCATCGGGGGCGCGGCCGCGCCGATCTTGGCGACCGCCGGCGCGGCCTCGAGCAGGTGCTCGAAGTTGTCGAGCACGAGCAGGACCGGACGGTCGCGCATGCGGTCCGCGAGAGCGGTGAGCGTTTCGTCGCTCGTCTCGCGGACTCCGAGTGTCCGTGCAACCGTCGGCAGGACGAGGTCGGGATCCGCCAGCGGGGCGAGATCGACGAAGAAGACTCCGTCGGCGAAGTCGTCGAGAAGCTCGGCCGCGACCTGTACGGCGAGCCGCGTCTTGCCCGCTCCTCCCGCGCCCGTCAGTGTGACGAGCCGGACATCCGGCCGGCTGAGCAGGTCCATCACCTTCCGGATCTCGTGTTCGCGACCGACGAGCGGGGTTGGCTGCAGCGGAAGGTTCGTCGACAGCGTCTCGAGACCACGTGCCGGCGGGAACTCCGTTTCGAGTCCCGGCGCGAGGAGCTGGAACAGCCGCCGCGCCGGCGCGAGGTCCTTCAGTCGGTGCTCCCCGAGATCGCGCACGTCCGCCGTGCCGAGCTGGGCCTCACGGAGGAGAGCTCGGGTCGGCTGCGAGAGGAGGATTTGGCCCCTGTGCGCGGCGGCGCATAGGCTCGCCGCTCCTCGAATGCCCATTCCCACGTAGCCTGTTTCCGTCGGGGTCGCCTCGGCCGAGTCGATGCCGATCCGGAACTTCTCCGATCGCTGAATCGCAACCGCGAAGGCGACGGCGTCACGCGCACGAGCGAAGGCAACGAAGGTGGAGCGATTTGGCGCCTCTACCTCGAAGCCGCCGTGCTCTTGGGTCGCGGTCCGCACCAGCTCGACCTGCTCGTCCGCCACCGGCTCGACGAATGCAAACGTGACGATTCCGCTCGGCTTCGTCGCGTCCGGGCCGCGACTGACCGGTGTGAAAAGATCCAGGGCCGCGAGTTCCGGGTCCTGGTTCAGGATCTGGCGTTCGAGCCGCTGGAGCGCGGGAGAGGGCTCGATCCCGAGCTCGGAAACGAGCAGGCTCCGCGCCTCCTTGAAGACGGCGAGAGCATCCGCCTGACGGCCGGCGCGATAGAGCGCGAGCATCAGCTGAGCGCGGAGGCGCTCGCGGAGCGGATGGTCGGCGACGAGCCGCTCCAGCTGAGGAATCGCCTCGCGGTGACGGCCGAGCGCGAGATCCGACTCGATCTGCTCCTCCAGGACGGCGGCGCGCATCTCTTCGAGCCGGTCGCCCTCGCCGCGGGCGAACTCCTCGTAGCGGAAGTCGGCCAACGGCTCGCCGCGGAAGAGCTCAAGCGCCTCGCTGAGCTTCTCCGAGCGTGCGACCGGACCGTCGGCACGCGCCTCGGCGACGAGCCGCTCGAAGCGGCGGACGTCCACTTCGTCCTCGTCTGCGAGACGCAGGGAGTAACCGGGAGGGCGAGTCTCGATCCGGTCGGCACCGAGTCGTTTCCGCAGCGCGGAGATGTGACCGTGGAGCGCCGTCTGCGCAGTCTCGGGCGGGCGCTCTCCCCACAACGCCTCCACCAGCTCGTCGGCGGGAACGACCTCGCCTGCACGCAGAAGCAAGAGCGCGAGCAGGGTGCGCTGCTTCGGGCGCGCGGGCGTCACATCGACCCCGTCGACCTCGACCTCGAGCCTGCCCAGAACCCGGAACTCCACCGGCTCGATTGTCGCACCAGAGCTGGCGTTAGCCGCGCGTCAGTCCGGCGTTAGCGCGCCATCGCAAAGTGCGGGCCGTGCCGGTTCCCGAGCTCTCATTGACTGAAGAACGGATCGTCTTGCTGGTCGCGGCCGGGCGGAGCAGGATAGAGATCGCCGCCGATATCGGCCTCGACGAGCGCACGGTCGAGTGGCACCTCGCCAGGGCGACGCGCAAGCTCGAGCGCGCGACGGCGCTGCATCGGCACTTGAACCGTCGGCGAAGCGTCGCCGAGGAGGAGAACGCGTGCCGGAACGATTGACAGAACGAGAACGGCAGATCGCGAGCCACGCGGCCGAGGGGAAGACAAACCAGCAAATTGCCGAGGAGCTCGGCATCGGCGACCGCACCGTCGAATGGCACCTGACGCGTGTCTACCGGAAGCTTCGGCTCGGCTCGCGCGCCGAGCTCGCCGCGGCCGTGCGAGCCCGTGGGTCGGACGCGTCGCAGATATGGGCCGATCGGCCTATTGGCGAGAGTCGAGGTGCGGGCGATACTGACCGTCTCGAGGAAGGGGAGGGGTCGTAATGGGGAGCAAATGGGGAGTCACGGCTTTCGTCGCGCTCGCGGCGGTGCCAGGGATTGCAGGTGCGGCCTTGACCAAAGCGCCGCCGCTGAAGATCTCGGGGCAGCCGCTCAGCGCCACGGTCGTCCAGGGCAGCACGATCGATGTCAAGCTGACGGTGCGCAACCGCGGCAAAGCGAAGTCGAAGAAGACGACAGTCGCTCTCTACCTATCCGCCGACCGTAAGAAGGACAGCAGGGACGCCGCGCTCACGCCGGCCGTTCAGGTGCCGGCCCTGGGGCCGAAGAAGGCTAAGGCGCTTACGGTCACACTCACGGTCCGTGAGAGCGTCGCGGCCGGGTCGTACTTCGTGCTCGCCTGTCCGTCGCGCACGGGCTGCGTCACGCTCGCTGGCAAGCTGACCGTGCAGCCGAAGGGCGCGACCGTGCCTCCGCCCGGGTACTTCCCACGACCCGCGAATCCGCTCAATGTCTCGATCGACGTCGACGGCGCCCAAGCGGTGATCTCCACGATCGGAAGCGGCGGGGGTGAGATCACTGCGACGGCTGCGAACGGAACGAGGTTCACGCTCGTCGTCCCGAAGGATGCCCTCCTCGACGACGAGCGGATCACGCTGACGCCTGTCCGCTCCATCGGCAACCTGCCGTTCTCGGGCGGCCTCGTCGGGGCGGTCGAGATCACGCCGCACGGCCTCCAGCTGCTGCGCCCCGCAACGCTGTCGATCCAGCCCGCCGGGAGTGTCTCGGCGGCGGGCCGGTCGGCATTCCTCGCACACCAGGCCGGTAGCGACTTCCAGCTTCAGCCGCTTCGGTCGGGCTCGGACATCGTCATCAGCCTCACGCACTTCTCGACGCCCGGCGTGGGAGTCGCGTCCTCGGCGGACGTCGCGAACGTGCTCTCTCACATGCCGGCGCGCACGCTTGCGCAGTACCAGACGCTGATCTCGGAGCAGGTCAAGAAGCTCGGCGGTTCCGAGGCCGAGGCTGCGCGCAACGACATCGCGGCCCTCGCAGCCGCGTACTACCGTGACATTGTCAAGCCGCTGGTGGACAAGGCCGTCTCCGACGACTCGTATGCCGTGGAGGCAGTCCACGAGCTGATCAGCTGGGCGCGCCAGCTCGAGCTGCTCGGCCTGGAAGACCACCCGCTCGTCAAGACGCTTCACGACGGCGTCTGGGAGAAGGTCGCGATCATCCTGCGGAACGCGATCAACAAGGCCTACGCCCGTTGCGCCAACCACGATCTGAGCGAGGTCGTGCGCCTGATCTCGTACGAGCGCCAGATGCAGCTGCTCGGACTGGACGAGGGGGATGCGCTCGGCAAGGCCGAACGCTGCGCTCGGTTCGAGCTCGACTTCGACAGCGCGGTGAGCGGGTCGCTTCACGTGGAGGGCCCGACGGGGGCGGGGTTGAGCTGCTGCCCGAGAGCGGAGGTCGAGCTGCAGGCGCAGGATGTCGAGGTGACGCTGGCGAGCGACTTCCGCTTCCGCGCCAAGAAGCAGCGCAGCGTCGTCCGGCGACAGGTCTTCGACTGGTACGAGTGTTACACGCCTTCCGAGGGCCTCGTCGAGCACATCGACCTCGAGGTACGGGATCTCGGATTCAACTACAACATCACCGAGCGGAGGCTGCCCGACGGCCGGATCGTCCGGGACGTCTCCCAGCCCGCTGTCGCGATGCTCCTGTATCCGGGAGTCACCGCGTTCCACTGGGACTTCTCGCCGCTCACCGGGGAGCCGTGTTTCGTCCAGAGCATGCAGGCCGGTGCGATGTACGACTTCGTCGTCTGGGAGCTCGGCGCAGGGAGGTACTACGGCCAGGAGATCGGAGCCCCGCAGGGAGCGCACGCGGGTGAGTTCGCCGGGATGGCCGACGGGCTGCCCGAGCCGGTGAATCTCCTCTTCCGGCTCGCGGACTGGGGGGCGCCCTCGGGAGCGCTCGTCGGGCGGAAGACGTACCAGTTCTCGGGCGAGCTCGAGGTAAACAACGGCACCAGAACGGTGTCCGAGGCGACGACGCTCACCCTCTTCCACCGCCCCGGATAGCAGGCTATGACTCGCCGACACACTTGCGGCCGACGGGGTCTCGAGCTTTTCACGTCTTGCAGACTCGGCGCGATTCTGATCGCGCTCATGGCGGCAATCGCGGTCGCGCCGACGGCTGGTGCGGCCAGCGCCGCCCCGACGAAGTGCAAGATCGTGATCAAGAAGATCCACGGTAAGAAGAAGAAGGTCCGCGTCTGCCCGAAGCCGAAGCCCAAACCGAAGCCGAAGCCGCCGAAGAAGATCACGATCCCGACCAGGCCGAACCCGGTGACCGTCTCCCCGCAGGTGGACGAGAGCCGAAGCGCGAGCGCCACGATCGACGCCGCCGGCGGCACGGTGAGCGCGAGCGGGCCGAACGGGACCTCGTACACGCTCTCCGTGCCTGCCGGCGCACTCTTCGAGGACACGGCGATCACGCTTACCCCCGTGGCCTCGATCGCGAAGCTCCCCCTCTCCGGAGGGTTGGTCGCGGCCGTGCGGCTTCAGCCGCAGGGCCTGACCTTCGCCAAGCTCGCCACGCTGACGATCGGCCTCGGCAAGAGCGTCTCCGTCCAGCGGCAGATCGCGTTCGCGGCCGAGGACTCGGGCAAGGACTTCCACCTCTACCCGAAGCAATCGCAGCCGCGCACCGTCACCCTCAAGCTCGCCCACTTCACGCTCGAAGGCGTCGGACAGGGGACGATGCAGGACGTCGGAAAGGCCGCGCAGCACCCGCCGAGCTCGTGGCAGGCGCAGGCCGAGCAGCTGCAGGCGCTGCTGCAGAAGTCACGCGAAGCGGGCAAGAACTCGCCGTTCAAGGAAGGCGAGCTCGAGCAGAAGTCGGCGGCGATTCTCAAGCAGGCCTACGAGCAGCACGTCCTGCCCGACCTGCAGGCCGCCACCACGAGCAGCAACATCGGCTCGATCGAGGCGGCGATCCGCGAAGCCCTCCAGTGGATGCGGACGGTCCAGCTTCTGCTCGGCGAAGACGCATTCGCCGACGAGCAGGCAAAGCTCCGCGACCTGTTCCACCCGGTGCTGGCGAACCTCCTCAAGCGCGTGCAGGAGCGCTGCGGCTCCGCCGGACGGCAGCTCGTCTACAGCGACGGAACGTGGTGGATCGACGTCGAGACGCCGAAGAAGATCATCGGCGTCGTCCGACAGGCGCAGCTGCTCGGTTTCGAAGGCGATCCGCCGTTCGACGATCTCGCGCGCGCGCTGCAGCCCTGCCGGCCGCGCGGATTCAGGACCGAGGTCACCGATGAAGTCGACTGGCCGTCGTCGTCCGGAGGTGCGCACTGGACCGTGGTCACGAAGCTGCGCGTGTGTACTCCGGATCCGGATGTCGCTCCGTGGAAGAGCGAGCTTGTCCTGAACACCGTGATCGCAGGGTCGGTCTTCGTCCAGAACTACTCGGGTGACGTCAACTTCACCGCTCACACGGCGACGATCGCGGAGCCCGCATATCCGGGTTCGGCCCACCTAACGATCCTGACCGGCCCGCCGCCGCAGATGCGGGTCGAATCGACGTACGTGAACGGGTTCGGCGATCAGACGTCGAGTGTCGCCGTGGCGCCGCTGCTCGAAGACACGAGCTGCCCGGCGGTGTCGTCGTGATCCGGCTCTGCACGCTCGTTGCGTTGACCGCGCTCGTCGCGCTCGGACTCGCCGCGCCGGGCACCGCCTCGACCGACGCGCTCGCGAAGAAGAAGTGCAAGGTCGTCGTCAAGGTGGTCAAGGGCAAGAAGCGCAAGGTGCGCGTCTGCCCGAAGCCGAAGCCGCCGAAGAAGATCCCGATCTCGACCAAGCCCAACCCGGTCACGGTCGCGCCGCGCGTTGATCAGAGCCGAAGCGCGAGCGGCACGATCGGCCGCGCCGGCGGAAGCATCACGGCCACCGCAGCCAACGGCAACTCGTTCACGCTCGCGGTCCAAAAGGACGCGCTCGCCGAGGACACGGCGATCGCGCTGACGCCGGTCGCCTCGATCCAGAAGCTGCCCTTGTCCGGCGGCCTGATCGCAGCCGTCCGGCTCCAGCCCGAGGGGCTGCGGTTCGCCAAGCTCGCAACGCTCACGATCACACTCGGCCGGAGCGTCTCCGTTCAGCGGCAGATCGCCTTCGCCGCCGAGGACTCGGGCAGGCAGTTCCACCTCTATCCCAAGGACTCGCAGCCGAAGATGATCACGCTCCGGCTCGCCCACTTCACGATCGCCGGAGCAGGCCAGGGAACGATGCAGGACGCCGGACGAGCGGGGCAGCACCCGCCGAGCTCGGGAGAGGCGCAGGCAGAGCAGCTTGGAGCTCTTCTCCAAAAGGAGCAGGAGGCGCAGAAGGCGGGCAAGCCCTCGCCGTTCAAGAAGGGCGAGCTCGAGAAGAGGCTGCGCGGCGTGCTCGCGGGTCTGTACCAGCAGCGCGTGCTGCCCGATATGCAGCGAGCGGTCACGAGCACCGACGAGGCATTCGTAACCGCTGCGGTCCAACGCGCGTTGTCGTGGATCCGGACCGTGCAGCTGCTCCTCGGAGAGGACGAGTTCTCAGCAGAGCAAGCAAAGCTGATGGAGCTGATCCGGGCGAGCTTCGTCCATCTCTTGGACGTCGTGAAGCAGCGGTGCGGGTCGGGCGGCCGGCAGCTTGCGTTCAGTGAGTCTCTCGGTTGGTTGGTCGACACCGCCACGCCGAAGAAGATCATCCCGCTGGTGAGGCAGGCTCAGCTCCTGTTCGGCGACGACCCGCCGTTCGACCTCGAGAGCGCGCTCCGCCCGTGCCGGCCGCGCGGGTTCAAGTTCGACGTCTTCACCGACATCGGATCGGCTGAGACCTACCGCCAAGAAAAGCGATGGACAGGCCACGTCTGCGCAGAAACGGCGTTCGGCGTTCCGTGGCAGGGCTTGAGCGTGGTCGTCTTCTACAGCAGCGAACCGGTCCCGTCGGAGCGGCGCTGGGTCTTCGTTCCCGGCGTGCCGACGCGCGACTACTTCTCGGACGAGCAGGCGGGCGGCAACTTCGGCAGAGCGTTTGGGTACTACTACGACATCGAGCTTCTGGCGGCGCAGCTCCGCGTTCGCGTTACAAGCAACTCGGGGCCGTTCGATCAGACCTTCACGGTTGAGGCGCCGCTCGAAGAAGACCCGAGCTGCCCTGCGTAGGGCGCGCGCCCAGCCCCACTCTTTCCGATAGCGTCCACCAGTAGTGGATACCAAGCACGACGTGCTGGTGATCGGCGCCGGCCTCGCCGGCATGCGCGCGGCGATCGAGGCGCACGACGAGGGCGCCGACGTCGCGCTTCTCTCCAAGATCCATCCTGTCCGCAGCCACTCTGGCGCGGCCGAGGGTGGCATCAACGCCGCGCTCGGGAACGCCTCCGACGACAGTCCCGACGAGCATGCCTACGACACGGTCAAGGGCTCGGACTTTCTCGGCGATCAGGACGCGATCCAGATCCTCTGCGACGAGGCCCCGGCCGACGTCCACCAGCTCGAGCGCTGGGGTGCAGTCTTCTCCCGCACCGAGGAGGGGAAGATCGCCCAACGCCCGTTTGGCGCCGCGGGCAAACCCCGGACGGCGTATGCGGCCGACATCACCGGCCACGTCCTGATCCACGTCTGCTACGAGCAGGTGATGAAGCGGGACATTCCCGTCTACGAGGAGTACTTCGCCTGGCAGCTCGTCATCAACGAGGATCGCTGCCAGGGCGTGATCGCCTGGGATCTGTTGAACGGTGGGCTGAAGACGATCGGGGCCAAGACGGTGATTCTCGCGACCGGCGGTGCAGGCCGTCTGTACGCGGGCACGACCAACGCATATGCCTGCACCGGCGACGGGATGGCGATGGCGCTGCGCGTGGGCGTCCCGCTCGAGGACATGGAGATGATGCAGTTCCATCCGACCACGCTCGCGCCGACAGGCGTCCTGATCACGGAGGGCTGCCGCGGCGAGGGTGCGTACCTCCTCAACTCCGAGAACGAGCGCTTCTTGAAGCGGTACGCGCCGAACGCGATGGAGCTCGCCAGCCGCGACGTGATCTCGCGGGCCGAGCAGACCGAGATCGACGAGGGCCGCGGAGTCGACGGCAGCGTCCTGCTCGACCTTCGCCACCTTGGGGCGGAGAAGATCGTCGAGCGCCTGCCCGGGACGCGAGAGCTGTCGATGGTGTTCGTCGGCGTGGATCCGATCCACGAGCCGATCCCGGTCCGGCCGGGCGCCCACTACCACATGGGCGGCGTCGACACCGACAACTGGGGCAAGACGAACGTCGAGGCGCTGTACGCGGCGGGCGAATGCGCCTGCGTCTCCGTCCACGGCGCCAACCGCCTCGGCGGCAACGCACTGATGGAGACGATCACGTTCGGCAAACGCGCGGGGGCACACGCGGCCGAGTGGGCGCTGACGCACACGACGGTCGAGGTGCCGCGCTCGGTCGAGACCGATGCGGAGCGCGAGCTGAAGCAGCTGCTCGACCGCAGCGAAGGCGAGCGCCCATGGTCGATCCGGAACGAGCTGGCGGAGACGATGCACGTGAACTTCGGCGTCTTTCGTCGCGAGGACCAGATGAAGCGTCAGGGCGAGATCGTCGCCGGACTCAGGGAGCGATACGAACGCGTTGTCGTCGAGGACAAGGGCGAGATCTTCAACAACGACCTCACCCAGGCACTCGAGCTCGGCTTCCTCCTCGACCTGGCCGATTGTATGGTCGTCGCCGGGCTCGCCCGCAAGGAAAGCCGCGGCGCGCATGCCCGGCCGTACGATTTCCCGGACCGGGACGACCAGAACTACCTGAGGCACACGATCGTCGCACTCGAGGACGGCCAGGCCAAGCTCGACTGGCGACCAGTGACGATGACCAAATGGGAGCCGAAGGAGAGGACGTACTAGATGGAAGTCGCGCTCAAGATCTGGCGCTTCGACAGCTCGACGGGCGAGCGTGAGCTGAAGCAGTACGAGGTCGAGGCGCCCGAGTGGGCCTGCCTGCTCGACGTCCTCGACATCATCAAGGACAAGGTCGACGGGACGCTCGCCTACCGCAAGAGCTGCCGGATGATGATCTGCGGCTCGTGCGGAATGCGCATGGACGGGGGCGCCATCCTCGCCTGCAAGGAGCGGATGAAGCCGATCGTCGACGCAGGCCACGTTCCGGTGATCTCGGCGATGGGAAATCTCCCGATCATCAAGGACCTCGTCGTCGACATGAGCCCGTTCTGGAGCAAGATCCGCGCGGTCAAGCCGTGGCTCCAGCCCGGCTACGAGGAACCGCCGGAGCGCGAGTGGGAGCTCACCCAGGAGCAGGTGGAGCCAATCCACAAGGAAGCGCTCTGCATCATGTGCGGCTGCTGCGTCTCGGAGTGCAATTCGATGGAGTCCGATCCGGAATTCCTCGGGCCGGCCGCGCTCGCGAAGGGCTTCCGCTTCGTCGGCGACCCGCGCGACAAGGCCGACGTCGAACGCCTGAACGAGTACAACGAGGAGCACGGGATCTGGGACTGCACCCGGTGCTACTTCTGCAACGAGCGCTGCCCCAAGGGCGTCGATCCCCGCGACGCGATCGCGAAGCTCGGCGCCGAGTCGATCAAGCACGGGATCGACCGCGATATGGGCGCCAAGCACGCGAACTGGTTCGTCACCTCTGCCAAGACGACGGGCTGGCTGCGTGAGGAGGAGCTCGTCCCGAAGACCCAGGGGTACATCTCGACGCTCAAGCAGGCGCGGTTCGCGGCAGGGCTCATGCGGCATGGAAAGGCCCGCCCGGTTCCCTTCCCGCCCCACGTGGCTGAGGACGTGAAGGAGGCGCGCGCCCTCTACAACCTCGTCAAGCAGCAGGGTCGGGACGGGGCGGCCGGAATCGTCCAGGGGGAAAAGGCGCTCGGCCGGATCGAGTTCGTCGAGGAAGAGGGTGCGGAGGTGAACGCTCCAGAGGTGCAGCCGAGCGTCGAGCCGCCGCACGCCGAAGGATGAAAGTCGCGTACTACAAGGGCTGTCTGGCATCGCTGTCGGCGAAGGAGCTCGACACCTCCACGCAGGCGCTCGCGCCGAAGCTCGGGATCGAGCTGGACGAGCTCCGGTCGGTGACCTGCTGCGGCGCCGGCGACATCCACGAGGCCGAGCCCGACTATTACCTGCACCTGAACGCGCGGATCCTCGCCTACGCGGAGGCAACGGGTGCCGACACGCTGATGACGATCTGCAACGTCTGCACCCTCAACCTCCGGCAGGCGAATTGGGAGCTCAAGAACGACGCCCCGCTGCGCGAGCGGGTGAATACGAATCTGCAGGCGGTCGGCGTCCCCCCGTACAGCGGCGAGGTCGAGGTCAAGCATCTTCTGTGGCTGATCGCCGAAGGGGACGGGTACGAGCGGCTGAAGGAGGTTGCACACCGGGGGCTGAAGGGTCTTCGCGTCGCGCCGTTCTACGGCTGCCAGATCCTGCGCCCGTCGAAGATCCTCGGTTTCGAGGACCCGGACCGGCCCTGGTCGCTCGAGGCAATCATCCAGGCCTGCGGCGGCGAGCCGGTCGACTACCCGGCCAAGATCAAGTGCTGTGGCTTTCCCATCATCGCCGCGCGCGAGGACGTGGCGCTCGGCGAGCTGATCCAGCCGATCGAGCAGGCGAAGGAGGCCGGCGCGGACGCGATGGTGACGCCGTGCCCGCTCTGCCACCTGTCGCTCGACGCCTGGCAGTCGAAGCTGAAGAAGGCAACGGGGCGGACGTTCGACATGCCGATCCTGCATCTCTCCCAGCTGATCGGCGTTGCCGCCGGGCTCGAGGACTCGGAGCTCAAGTTCAAGCGGCACGTTGTCTCCGTCAAGCCGGTCATCGACAAATTAGAGGTCTAAAGACCGCAGTCGCGGCGCTGGCCGGAGGCCTCGCCTGGGGCCACTTCGAGGCGGGCTGGGTTCGCTTCGGCACGCTGCCGGTGCCGCTGCCGGGATTGCCGGACGAGCTCGTCGGACTCCGGATCGCGCACCTGTCCGACTTCCACCTCGGGCTGCCGTCCCGGGGCGAGCGGGCCGTCGAGCGTGCCGTCGAGTGGGCCGCCGAGCGCCGCCCGGACCTGACGCTGATCAGCGGCGATCTCGTCTCCCGCCCGAGGGGGGAGCGGCGGCTGAGGGAGCTGGTCGACTCGCTGCCCGCCTGTTTCGCGGTGCTCGGAAACCACGATCTCGCCAAGAGCCGCGACCCCTTCGCGCGCGAGACGAACGCCGACCTCGGCTCGGCGACGCTGCTCTCCGACGACGCGCGCACGATCGAGCTACGGGGCCGTCGGGTGCAGATCGCGGGAGTCGACCCCCGTTCCTACATGGCGGGAACGGCGCGCCCCGATCGCCTGTCCGATCCCGATGCCGACCTGCGCATCCTCCTCTGCCACTTTCCGGGCGTGATCGACAGGCTCAGGCCGGGCTCATTCGACCTCGTTCTCTCAGGCCATCTTCATGCCGGCCAGATCTGCCTCCCGTTCCCCGGCGGCCGCCTCCGGCTCGCCCACCTGCGTTGGCACTACGTCCAGGGCCTGTACCGGCGGCCGGCGGGGACGCTGCACCTGTCCGCCGGCCTCGGGACGACCTTCGTGCCGTTCCGGTTCCTCGCGCGGCCGGAGGCCACCGAGCTCCTCCTAGAATCAGCCTAGTGGCCCCGCGCGTCACAGGCCTGACCGGTGCGACGCTCCCGACGGCTCCGACCGTCTGTCACGAGTGCGTCTTCTGGCAGTCGAAGCGCGGCCGCGACGTCGACAAGCGCCGGTGGATCGAGAAGGCGGAGGAGGAGTGGGGTGCGTGGGGCACCGTCTATTACGACGCCGACGGCCGGCTGCTCGGCTCGATGCAGTACGGCCCCGCGACGCTGTTCCCCCGCGCGGCCGAGCTTCCGGGCGGGCCGCCGTCCGACGACGCGGTGCTCGTCACCTGCGCCTATCTGGTCGACGAGTCCAGCCCATGGGTGATGCAGTCGCTGTTCCTGACCGCGATCGGGGACGCGAAGGACAAGGGCGCGGGCGCGCTCGAGGCGTTCGCTTATCAGTATCCGGAGGGCGAGTCCACCTACGAGCGCTTCCGTGTCCACCGGACGGTCTTCCCGCGCGATTTCCTCTCCGACTTCGGGTTCACCACGGTCCGATCCGTTGGACGCGTGGAGCTCGCTCGCCTCGAGCTCGGGGGCCTGGTGACGGTCGGAGAGCGCGCGCGAGAGAAGGTGCTGCGGGTCGTGAAGGACGCGCTCGCGCCGGCGCCGGTGCCTCAGCGCCCCTAGCGCCGAGGCGTATCGTTGACACCATGGAGGAGGCTCTCCGCTGTCCCGAGTGCGGGATGGCGAATCCGGCGTTCACGGCGATGAGCGCGGCTGTGCTCTCGATCGCGTCCGAGCTGGCCGTCGAGCCCACGCTGCAGAAGCTCGTGGATGCGGCGCGGGAGCTCGTCGATGCGCGTTACGCCGCGCTCGGCGTCCCCGACGGCGAGGGCGGCTTCGCGCAGTTTCTCACCTCCGGCATGACCCAGAAACAGTATGACGCGATCGGCGAGCTCCCCCGTCAGCACGGATTACTCGGAGCCATGCTGGAAGCGCCGGAGCCGTATCAGGCCGAGGACATCCAGCAAGATCCGCGGTTCGAGGGCTGGCCGGACACGCATCCGAACATGACGTCTTTCCTCGGCGTCCCGATCGTCTCGAAGTCCGAGATCATCGGCGCCTTCTACTTGACGATGAAGCGCGGAGCGCCGCTGTTTACCGACGACGACCGCCGGTTGATCCAGCACCTCGCCGCCCATGCGGCGGTCGCGATCGAGAACGCCCGCCTGTACGAGCGCAGCCGTGAGCTCAGCGTCGTCGAGGAGCGAAACCGGCTCGCGCGCGAGCTGCACGATTCCGTCACGCAGACGCTGTTCAGCCTCTCGCTGATCGCCGAGTCGGCCGCGCAGCTGTCCGATGTCGATCCCGAGCAGGCGAAGGAACAGATCCGCACCGTTCAACGCCTGGCCGGCGAGGCGATGCAGGAGATGCGGTCGCTGGTCTTCGAGCTGCGCCCGGCCGAGCTTGAACAGGACGGTCTGGTGCCGACGCTCAAGAAGCACGTCGAGGTGCTCGAGCGCGTCTACCGCAAGGACATCGACCTCGCCGTCGAGCGAGAGTGCCGCCTGCCGCTTCGGTTCGAGCGCGAGCTGTTCCGGATCGTCCAGGAGGCGATCACGAATGCGCTCAAGCACTCGGAGGCGGAGCGGCTGGAGGTGCGGATCGACATGCCCGACGGACATGCGAAGCTCGCCGTTCGCGACTTCGGGATCGGCTTCGACGTGGCGGAGGCGAAGCGCCGCTCGCGCAGGCTCGGGCTCACCTCGATGGAAGAGCGCGCGCAGGCACTGGGAGGGACACTGGCCGTCGATTCGAGGCTGGGCAAGGGAACGACCGTGACATTGGAGGTGGCGGTTGACGGAGCCGATCCGCGTCCTCGTCGCTGACGACCATCCGCTCGTCCGGCAGGGGCTCCGTACGTTCCTCGAGTTGCAGGACGATCTCGAGCTCGTCGGCGAGGCGGCGGACGGCGAGGAGGCGGCCGCGAAGGTCGAGCAGCTCGTTCCCGACGTCGTGCTGATGGACGTCGTCATGCCCCGGCTGGACGGGATCGAGGCGATCAGGCGGATCCGGGCCGCCAGCCCCTCGACCAAGGTGATCGTGCTGACGAGCTTCGCCGAGGACGACAAGGTCGTGCAGGCGGTGAAGGCGGGCGCCGCCGGCTACCTGCTCAAGGACATGGAGCCTCGAGAGATCGCTGACGGGATCAAGCGGGCCGTTCGGGGCGAGGGCCTCCTCCACCCGGCGGTCGCCGCCAAGCTGATGCACGAGGTCGCGCAGGGCGGCCACAACAGCGCTACCGAGCTGTTGACCGCACGCGAGCTGGAGGTGCTGCGGCTGCTCGCCCGCGGGCTCTCGAACAAGGCGATCGCACGCGAGCTGACCGTGAGCGAGAAGACGGTCAAGACCCACGTCAGCAATGTCCTCGCCAAGCTTCGCCTCGCAGATCGCACCCAAGCTGCGCTCTACGCTGTCCGCGAGCACCTCGTCGAGCTCGAGTAAGGCTAGGTCCAAAGGCCGAGGAATGATCGACCCTCCGGCCGATGCGCCCCGAGCGGCCGCGCTCGTATGCTCGGAGAGATGAAGGACCGCTGTTATCTCGTCTACGCGCTCGCGCCGGCCGGGCTCGGGGCCCATGCGGCGAACGACCTGCTGAACGCCTACGTGGCCGATCCGGCCCGCGGGACGGCGGTCTTCCACGACCATTTCATCGGCCGTCACGGAGGCGTCGCCGTCTTCCACGTCCGCACCGAGGATGAGCTCGCCGCCCTAGACGATCCGGGCGAGCTGGCCGGCTGGGAGCTTCAGGTCCACGGTTTGACGTTCGCTCTGACCGCGGTCGGCTTCGCCGCCCAAACCGAGTTCACGCTCGAGGCTTACCGCGGAACGTCGCTGGACGAGCTTCGAGCCGCCGAGTCTTCCGACAAGCGCTACTGGTGGCGCGAGGAGGTGCGCGAGCGTGTCTGACGAGCTCGTGCGCGCCGCGTCCCTGGAGGAAGTGCGCTCCGACGGCGTCAGCGTCGCCCACGTGAACGGGCACACGATCGCGCTGTTCGCCCAGGGCGAGGACGTCTTCGCGGTCGACAACCGCTGCCCGCACATGGGTTTCCCGCTCCACCGTGGCACGTGCAATGACGGGATCCTCACCTGCCACTGGCACCACGCCCGCTTCGATCTCGTGAGCGGCGGCACCTTCGACCAGTTTGCCGACGATCTGCGCACGTTCCCGGTCGAGATCAGGGACGGCGAGGTTTGGGTCGACACGCGGCCGCGGGAGGACGTCGAGGAACACCAGCGGAAGCGGCTGCGCGACGGGCTCGAGCGCGACCTCAGGCTCGTGATCGCGAAGGCGGTGATCACGCTCGCCGACGGCGGCCGCGATCCCCTCGAGCCCGTCCGGATCGGACTCGACTTCGGAACGCGGCACCGGCGCGCGGGCTGGGGGCAGGGGCTGACTATCCTCGGCTGCATGGCGAACCTGCTTCCGAGCCTCGACCCCGACGATCGGCCGCGCGCGCTCTACCACGGCCTGTCCGCGGTGGCGGTCGAGTCCGCGGGCGAGCCGCCGAGGTTCCAGCTCCGGGCGCTTCCAGGCGAGGCCGAGCCGGCCCAGCTCAAGCGCTGGCTGCGGCAGTTCGTCGAGGTGCGCGACGGCGAGGGGGCCGAGCGCTGCATCGTGTCCGCAGTCAGGAGCGGTGCCTCCGAGCAGGAGCTCGCCGACATACTCTTCGCCGCGGCAACCGACCACCGCTACATCCAGGGCGGCCACGCGCTCGACTTCGTCAACAAGGCGCTCGAGACGCTCGACGGCGTCGGGTGGGACGCGGCCGAGCCGGTGCTTGCGAGCCTCGCCACCGGTCTCGCCGAGGCGGAGCGGATGGAGGAATCGAATGCCTGGCGCCATCCCGTCGATCTCGTCGAGATCCTCGAGGCCGCGTTCGACCAGCTGCCCGCCGCCTCCGAGGGATCCCGCAACGGGTGGGCGGGCCGTCTGCAGCTCATCCCGGTGCTCCTGGGTGAGGATGCGAAGGCGAGCGCCGAGGCACTGCTCGAGGCGCTGCGGGAGGGAGCTTCCGCCGAAAAGCTGGCGTCGGCCGTCTCCTACGCCGCCGCTCTCCGCATCGCGCGCTTCCCGACGAGCAACGAGTTCGGCGACTGGGACACGGCGCTCCACACGTTCACGTTCGCGAATGCGGTCGAGCAGGGGCTCCGCCGCGCGCCGTCGGCCGAGCTGGTGCGCGGAGTCTTCGATGCGGCCATGAGCGTCTACCTCGACCGCTTCCTGAACGTCCCTGCGACGCGCCTCCCCGACGCCGGCGAGGGTGACATCGAGCAACTCCCGGAGCTGCTCGACCAGCAGCAGCAGGTCAACGAGGCGGGCGCGGTCGTCGCCGGCTACCTCTCCTCCGGAGGCGATCCGGACCGCCTGCTCGCGATGCTGGGGCGGCTGCTCCTGCGCGAGGACCGCGACTTCCACACGATCCAGACCGTCGAGGGCGCCTTCCGCCAGTTCGGCCGCCTGCGCGGCACCGAGGAGGGAACGCACGTCCTCGTCGCGGCGGCCCGTTATCTCGCCGCCCACTCCCCGACGGTTCGGGCCGAGGGCCAGACCTACGAGATCGCGCGACGGCTGCACCGGGGCGAGAAGGTCTACGAAGAGGAATAGCAGCGCCCACCGACCGATAGGCTGGCGCAGTGACCGAGAGCGGCCGTCTCGAGCGCTACGCAGAGCTGGCCGTGCGCTCGTGGGTGAACATGGCGCCGGGCCAGGAGCTCAGCGTCTGGGGCTACCCGGCGCACGCCCCGCTTGTGCGCGCCATCGCCCGAGCCGCGTACGCCAACGGGGCCAAGTACGTCGACGTGGCCTACTTCGACCCGCACGTCCGCCGGGCGATGATCGAGTTGGCACCCGACGAGACGCTGACCTGGAGTCCGCCCTGGATGATCGGCCGGCTCGAGCACAGGGTGGCGGAGAAGGCGGCCAACATCGCCATCACCGGTGACCCCGAGCCCGAGCTCCTCGCCGACCTCGACGGCGAGAAGGTCGGGAAGGCGAGACCGATGGAGTTCATGAAGCGGGCGGGAGAGCTGCTCAGCGACATCCCCAACAACTGGTGCGTGATCGCCTGGCCGAACGAAGGCTGGGCCCGTACGATCTTCGGGGAGCCGGACGTCGAGCGCTTGTGGGAGGCCGTCGCGCACGCCGTCCGTCTCGACGAACCCGACCCGGTCCAGGCCTGGAAGGAGCACGCAGCGAAGCTCGACGGGCGAGCGGGGCAGCTGAGCGAGCGCGGCTTCGACGCGATCCGCTTCCGGGGCCCGGGCACCGACCTCACCGTCGGGCTGCTCCCCGGGTCGATCTGGGGCGGGGCCTCGGACACGACTTCGTGGGGCAGGCGGTTCATCGCGAACGTGCCGACCGAGGAGGTGTACACGACGCCCGCCTGGGAGCGAGTCGAAGGAACGGTCCACGCGACCCGCCCGCTCGCGCTGGCAGGGACGGTTGTGCGAGATCTCGAGATGCGGTTCGAGAACGGTCGCGCGGTCGAGGTCAGCGCGTCGAGCGGAGAGGATGTCGTCCGCGGCGAGATGAAGGTCGACGAGGGCGCCGCCTCGCTCGGCGAGATCGCGCTCGTAACCGGCGACTCACGGGTCGCCGACGCCGGCCTGACCTTCTTCGACACGCTGTTCGACGAGAACGTCACCTGTCACATCGCCTACGGATTTGCGTATCCCGAGCGCGTGGAAGGCGGCAAGGACGTGCCGCCCGAAGAGCGGCGCGGGCAGGGATTCAACTACTCCGTCGTCCACACGGACTTCATGATCGGAGGCCCAGACGTGGACGTCGACGGGATCGAGACCAACGGCACCGAGGTGCCGATCATCAAGGAGGATCAGTGGGTCTTGTCATAGTGCTCAACCCCCGCACGCTGCGGCGGAATCACTCGCGTTCCTGGGGCGCTGCTGGCAAAGGAGGCAAGCGGGCGGGGCGCAGGACAGTACAAGTAGTACGGACAAGCCCCGCCCGCGCAGCATCCTGCAGTCCAGCGGCGTCAGGCCTTCGCGGAGGGCCGGCTTTGCCGGCCTGCAACGAAGGCCGGCCAGGGGCGCGAGGGAGGACGAATGGGTTCTGACGGAAGACTGAAGCGGTACGCCGAGCTCGCGGTTCGCGTCGGCGCCAACGTCGAGGAGGGCCAGATCGTGACCGTGGGTGCTCTCGTCGAGCACGCGCAGTTCGCTCGCGAGGTCGCGAGGGCCGCCTACGACGCAGGGGCGAAGTACGTAGACGTCGTCTACCGCGACCAGCACGTGCGGCGGGCGATGATCGAGCTCGGCCCCGACGAGACCTTGACCTGGAGCCCGCCCTGGATGGTCGACCGCATGGAGGAGCTCGGCAAGGAACATGCGGCGATGATCTCGCTCAGCGGCGATCCGCAGCCCGACCTGCTTGCCGATCTAGACCCCGAGCGGGTCGGCCGCGCGCGGCCGCTGAAGCTCGCCGAGGTGGGCGTGAAGCACACCATGAAACGCTCGAACAATTGGACGATCGTCGCCGTGCCCAACGAGGGTTGGGCGGAGAAGGTCTTCGGCGAGCCCGACGTCGAGCGGCTCTGGGAGGCTGTCGCGTTCGCGACCCGCCTCGACGAAGACGATCCGCCGGCCGCCTGGCTGGCCCACCGCGAGCGCTTGGAGGAGCGGGCGAAGCAGCTCAACGGGCGTGGTTTCGACGCCGTTCGTTTCCGGGGGCCGGGAACCGACCTGACCGTCGGCCTCCTGCCCGACGCGCGCTGGGACGGCGGCTCGATCGAGACGAACTGGGGACGGCGGCACATTCCGAACATGCCGACCGAGGAGGTGTTCACGACGCCCGACTACCGGCGCACCGAGGGAACCGTCCGCTCGACCCGGCCGCTGCCGATGCAGGGGACGGTTGTCGAGAATCTCGAGCTGACGTTCGAAGGCGGGAAGGCCGTCGACGTCCGCGCTTCGGCCGGAGAGGAAGTCGTCCGCGTCACCCTCGGACTCGACGAGGGTGCGCCGTATCTGGGCGAGGTCGCCCTCGTCGACGGCAGCTCGAAGGTGGGGCAGACAGGGTTGGTCTTCTACGACGTGCTCTTCGACGAGAACGCGACCTGCCACATCGCCTACGGAGCCGGCCTGGCGATGCTGGTCGAAGGCGCCGAGGCGCTGGGCCCGGAGGCAAAGCGCGCCCGGGGAGTCAACCACTCGGTCGTCCATACCGACTTCATGATCGGCGGGCCCGAGGTGGACGTCGACGGGCTCGATTCAGACGGCGCGGCGGTGCCGATCATCCGCGACGACAAGTGGGTGCTCGCCTAAGCGCCTCTGGCCGGCGACTCCTTACGGCCGGCGAAGCCGGCCTCCGGAGCCGCCTGACGCCGCTGGCGGCACGATGCTCTCCGGGGCCGTATTGAAATACTGTCCCCTCCGGCCTCGCACCGCCAGCGGCGCCCCAGAGACGCTTAGGAACTCCACGATTTGAATGGCGTTCAACGCGGCGCCCTTGCGCAGGTTGTCGCAGCAGCCGAAGAGGACGAGCCCGTTCTCGACCGTCGGGTCGCGCCGGATCCGGCCGACGAGCACGTCGTCACCGCCCACCGCGTCGCGCGGCGTTGGATAGGGCTCGGAGACGCGGACGCTCGGGGAGGCCGCCAGCACGTCGCGCGCCCCGTCGGGGGAGAGGGGGCGCTCGGTCTCGACCCAGATCGCCTGCGAGTGGCCGACGAGGACCGGGACGCGCACGCAGGTCGCGCTGAACGGCAGCTCGGGCAGCTCCAAGATCTTCCGGGTCTCGGCGCGGAGCTTGGACTCCTCCTCCGACTCGTCTCCCTCGAAGTCCCAGTCCATCGTCACGTTTCCCTCGACGGAGTCCTGCGAGCGCAGCCGCTCCATCGAGTCCGAACCCGCGCCCGAGGCCGACTGGTACGTGGCGAGGCGAACGCGGCGGAGCCCGGCCGCGTCGTGCAGCGGGCCGAGCAGGCAGACGAGCTGGATCGTCGAGCAGTTGGGGTTCGCGAGGATGCCGTCGTGCTCGACCGCGCGACCGCCGTTCACCTCGGGGACGACGAGCGGAACGCCGTCGGCGAGGCGATAGGCCGACGACTTGTCGATGCAGACGGTCCCCGAGTCTGCTGCGGCGGGAACGAGCTCGCGGCTCGCCGCGGTCCCGATCGAGAACAGGCAGAGGTCGAGATCGCCGGCGGCGAGCGCCGCGGGCGTCGCCTCCTCGACCTCGAGCTCCGAGTCGCCAAAGGCCACTCGCGTTCCGGCCGAGCGCTCGGACGCAAACGCGCGCACGTCCTCGAAGCCGCGCTCGGCGAGGAGCTCGAGCGTGACCGTGCCGACGGCGCCGGTCGCGCCGACGACGCCGAGCCTAGCCATGCCGTCGTTCGGCGCTCGCGTCGGCCAGCTCGAAGGCCTCGTGGAGCGCGCGGACCGAGCGCTCGACGTCCTCGCGCGGAACGTAGAACGCGATCTTGATCGGAGACGTCGACACGAACTGGGACTCGACGCCGAGCTCTCGCAGCGTCCCAAAGGCGCGTGCTGCGACGCCGGGGTGGCTCTTCATCCCAGCGCCAACGATGCTGACCTTGCCGAGGCCTTCGCGCTCCGACCAGCTGGCGCCGAGCCCCTCGAGGGCACTCGCAGCCTCCTCACGGTCTTCCCACGGAGCGGAGAAGACGATCCCGCCGTCGATCTGGATCACGGTGTCGACGTTGACCGAGGCGTCGGCGAGCGTCTGGAAGAGCTGGGCCGGGTCGGCGCCCTCGACCTCGTACACGGCCTCCTCGAGCTCGTGGGTCACGCCTGCGATCATCGCCTTCTCGAGCATCCGTTCGTCCTCCTCGCGAATCCAGGTGCCGTCCACGTCTGCGAAGGTCGAGCGTACGTGGAGCTTGACATTGTGGTTGCGCGCGAACTCGACGGAGCGTAGCTGCATGACTTTCGCGCCCGAGGCCGTCATCTCGAGCATCTCCTCGTAGCTGACGGCGTGGAGCTTGCATGCCTCCGGGACGATGCGAGGGTCGGCGGTGAACACGCCCTCGACGTCCGTGTAGATCTCGCAGCTTTCCGCGCCGAGGGCGGCGGCGAGTGCGACGGCCGTCAAATCCGAGGCGCCGCGGCCGAGCGTCGTGACCTCGTAGCTCGTCGACACGCCCTGGAAGCCGGCAACGAGGACGATCCGGTTCTGGTCGAGCGCCTCGTGGATGCGCCTCGCGCGGACATCGACGATCTTCGCCTTCCCGTGCATCGTGTCCGTGACGATCCCCGCCTGCGAGCCGGTCAGCGAGATCGCCTCCTGGCCGAGGTCGTACACCGCCATCGCGGCGAGCGCGCACGAGATCCGTTCTCCGACGGAGATGAGCATGTCGAGCTCTCGCGGGTCCGGCCGGACCGAAACCTGGTGGGCGAGGGAGACGAGCTCGTCGGTCGTCGCTCCCATCGCCGAGAGCACGCCTACGACCCGCGAGCCGGCCTCGTGCGCGGACACGAGCCGCTTGGCGACCCCCCGCAGCCGCTCCGGCCCGGCCACGCTCGTGCCGCCGAACTTCATCACCATCGTGCCCCGCTTGGGCTGCTCGTCGACGGAGACGGTCGGGACGGCTTCGTAGTCCGTGATCGCCACGGCTACATCTCTCTGCGCCCGGCCAGGGCGCGTCCCAGGGTCACCTCGTCCGCGTACTCGAGGTCGCTCCCAACCGGCAGCCCGCTGGCGAGCCTCGTCACCTTGACGCGGCCGCGCAGGCGGTCGGCGAGGTAGGCGGCCGTCGACTCGCCCGTCATGTTCGGGTTCGTCGCGAGCACGACCTCCTCGATCCCATTTCGCTCGACTCGCTGAAGCAGCTCGTCGATTCGCAGGTGCTCCGGCTCGATGCCGTCCAGCGGCGAGAGGGCGCCGCCGAGGACGTGGTACAGGCCCCGGAACTCAGCCGTCCGCTCGAGCGAGATCAGGTCGGCGGGCTGCTCGACGACGCAGACGATCGCGCGGTCGCGCCGTGCGTCGCGGCAGATCTCGCAGACCTCTTCCTCGGTGAGGTTGCCGCACTCGCGGCAAAAGCCCACGCGCTCCTTGACGTCCTGGATCGCAGCGGCCAGCGCGAGCGCTTCCTCCTTGGGGACGCGCAGCAGATGAAAGGTGAGCCGCTGGGCGGTGCGCATCCCGACGCCGGGCAGGCGCTGCAGCTGGGCGACGAGGTTGTCGACCGCGGGGGACGGCATGCAGGGATTTTGCCTGCGCGGGTCGGTCGGCCTGAGGGTTGCTGGGGAATTTGGCCGCAGTCGGGGGCGCTCCAGACCAAGCAGGGCAGTGCGGGCGGACGCGGGGCGTAGCAGCGCTACGCGTCGCGGCCGACCGTGCTCCCGGCGCCGCGTCTGGGGCGTCATCCGGCCCGGCCTAATTTCACAGCAGCCCTCTATTAGAGGCCAGGGAGGCCGAGGCCCCCGCCCAAGCCGCCCATCGCGGTTCCCAGCTTGGACTCGGCCAGGCTGTGTGCGGAGCGCAGAGCCTCGTTCACGGCGGCCAGCACCATGTCGGCGAGCAGGTCCGGGTCGTCCGGGTCGACCGCTTCCGCCGCGATCTTGATCTCGACGATCTCGAGCGCGCCGGTCGCCTTGACGGTCACCATCCCGCCGCCCGCCGAGGCCTCGACGGTTTCGTTTGCGAGCTCCTCCTGAGCCTTGGCCATCTGCGCCTGCATCTCTTGAACCTGTTTCATCATTTTGTTCATGTCCATGGACATGGCTACTCCTCCACCTCGCGCGCGTCGAAGGTGTGCTTGACGAGCTCGACGATGTCCTCCTCGGTCGCGGGCGTTTCCTCTTCCTCGGCGGCCGCTCCGCGTTCCCCCAGCGCGAACGCGACGCCGAGCTTGCGCCCGGTCACCTCGTAGAGCGCCTCCGCGAGCAGAGTCGAGTTCTTCGGCTCCTCGGCCATCTTGCGGTGGAAGTCGGCCTCGGGCGGGAACTCGAGCCTCAGCACGTCCTCCGAAAGGTCGGCCGGACGCGCCTCGCGGAACACCGATGCCGCCGGGATCGAGCGCTGCTCGACCGCCGGCAGGATGCTGCGCTGCCAGACGTCCTGGAGCTGCTCCAGCTCGAGCGAGGGAGGCTCGGGTGCGGTCTGGGGCTCGGGCTCCGCGCTCGTCGCCGGTTGAGGGCTCGGTACAGGCGCTGTGTGCGCCCGCTGCTCGAGCTGGTCGAGCCGGTAGGCGAGCGACTCGCGCGACAGATCCGCGCCCGGCCGGGTCACCTTGATCAGCGCGAGCTCGAGCGGGAGGCGAGGGTCGCCGCCCTGCCGCATGTCGTCCACCGCGACCGCGAGCAGATCGCAAAGCCGCAGCACCGTCGGCTCCCCGACCTGATTCGCCTGCGAGCGCAGGCGCTCGCGCGTCTCGTCGGTGACCGGGAGCGACTCCGGCGCCTCGCCCATGTGCTGGACGAGCAGCAGATGCCGGAGGTGCTCGAGGAGATCGGTGACGAGCCGGCCGAGATCCTGTCCCTGCTCGGACAGCTCCTCGACGAACATGAGCGCGCCCGCGGTGTCGCGGTCGACGACGAGGTCGATCAGGCGGAAGAGGGCCTCCTCCTCGACGGCGCCGAGTAGCTGCAGGACGGCCTGCACGGTGATCTTGCCGTCGGTCGCCGACGAGAGCTGGTCCAGGGTCGACTCGGCGTCGCGGTAGGCACCGCGCGCGCTGCGTGCGATCAGCGCGAGCGCCGCGTCCGGCACGTCCATCCCCTCGGCGTCCACGATCCGGCGCAGCTTCCGGACGAGGTCGGGCAACCGGGGCCGCGAGAAGACGAAGGTCTGACAGCGGGAGCGGACGGTCGGCAGCACCTTCGCCAGCTCGGTCGTGCAGAACACGAACACGAGGTGCGGCGGCGGCTCCTCGATCAGCTTCAGGAGCGCGTTCCAGGCCTCCTTCGTCAGCTGGTGCGCCTCGTCGAGGATGTAGACCTTGTACCGGCCCTCGGCCGGCTGGAGCACAACGCGCTCGCGGAGCTCGCGGATGTCGTCGATCCCGCGCTGGGAAGCGGCGTCCATCTCGACCACGTCCAGCGAGCTTCCGTTCGCGATCGTCACGCAGGCGTGACAGGTCTTGTCCGGGTCGGGTGTCGGGCCCTGGACGCAGTTGAGCGCCTTCGCCAGGATGCGCGCGAGCGACGTCTTTCCAGTCCCCCGCGGCCCCGCGAACAGGTACGCCTGGCGGAGCTGTCCGGAGGCGATCGCGTTGCGAAGGGTGCGGACGACGGCCTCCTGGCCCACGACCTCCTCGAAGTCCTGAGGTCGGTACTTGCGGTAGAGCGCGGTCACCGAATCGATTCAAGCACGAATGCGTAAGCTGAGCGCAACACTCTCGAGGAGGAACGAATGGCGGTCGAGGAAAAGGCGAGAACGCAAACCGCGAAGCTGGCGCTGGAAGATTTCTTCAAGCTGCGACGCCCGATCGAGGTCGCGATCTCGCCGAACGGCGAGCAGGTCGCCTTCTCGGTCAGCAGCTCCGTGGCGGAGAAGGGGAAACGCCTCGAGAGCCACATCTGGACGGGCGCGGTCGACGGCACCTCCCGGGAGGCGACGCGCGGCAGCGGTACCGACGCCGCCCCACGCTGGTCGGCGACGGGCGCCCTCGCCTTCGCCTCCGACCGCGACCACCCTGGACGCATGTCGGTCTACCTCCTCGGACCGGGGCCTGGCGAAGCGCGGCCCGTGGGTGAGATCGCGGGATCCGTCGAGGACCTGCAGTGGTCCCCGAGCGGCCGAGACCTGCTCGTGCTCGCGGCCGACCTCGGCGCCGACCGTGCGGGAATCCAGGCGGCCACGAAGATCCAGGAGCAGGACGCCTCCGAGGACGATCCGAAGGTAACGAGGCCGTTCGAGGCCTGGCGGCGGCTCTTTCGCGTGGACGCGGAGACCGGCGAGACGTCCGAGGTGAGCCCGGAGGGCGTCAACGTCTTCGAATACGACTGGGACGGCGCGCGCACGGTCGCGGTCTGCTCGGATGAGCCTTCCGAGAGCGCCTGGTACAACGCCTACGTCGCCCTGCTCGACCTCGACGGCCGCGAGGCCGACCGCCTCTACGAGCCGGAGTGGCAGGTCCAGACACCGCGACTCGTGGGCGACACCGTCTGCTTCGTCGAGGGCTTCTGCTCAGACCGCGGTGTCCTCGCCGGTGAGGTCAAGGTGCTCGACATCGCGCAGCGGACGGTGCGCCACCTCCCGACCGACTGTGACGTCTCCTTCCTCAAGCGCCGCGACGACGGCCGGCTCTGGTACGCCGGCCTGCGTGGGATGGGCTCGACCTGCGGGTCGCTCTCCCTATCAGGCGAGGTCGAAGAGCTCTGGTCCGGCGACGCCGTGATCGGGCTTCGCTTCCAGCCGCGGGTTGCCGCCGACGACGCGGGCCGCACGCTCGTGACGGTTCTCGAAGGGCCCGAGGGGCCGCCGGAGATAGTCGCACTCGACACCTCGGCGCCCGAGCGGGGCTGGAAGGCGCTCTCGGAGCTCAACGCTGACGTTCCCGACCCGCGGGTGGCGGGCGCCTGGGAGTCGCGCACGTGGACGGCCGAAGACGGGCTCGAGATCGAAGGCCTGCTCCTGTTGCCGAGCGAAGGGGAGCGGCCGTTCCCGCTGATCGTGTATGTCCACGGCGGCCCGACCGGGGCGTGGAGCCACGCTTACCTCCCCGTCGGCTCCTCCGGGCCTCTGCTCGCGCAGGAGGGCTATGCGGTCTTGCTCCCCAACCCCCGCGGCAGCGCCGGGCGCGGCCAGGAGTTCGCCCGTGCCAACCTCGGGGACATGGGCGGCGGTGATCTCCGCGACATCCTCGCAGGCGTCGATGCGCTCGTCGAGGGAGGCGTGGTCGACGACGACCGCGTCGGGATCACGGGGGGCAGCTACGGCGGCTTCATGTCGGCGTGGGCGGTGACCCAGACGGACCGGTTCGCGGCCTCGATCCCGCTCGCCGCCGTCACCGACTGGCGAAGCTTCCACCTGACGACGAACATCGCCCGCTTCGACGAGCTCTTCCTCGACGCCGATCCATACGAGGAAGGCGGGGAATACGACGCCCGCTCGCCCGTCGTCCAGGCGAAGAAGTGCAAGACGCCGACGCTGATGCTCCACGGCCAGGAGGATCTGTGCGTGCCGGTCGGCCAGGCGCAGGAGATGTACCAGGCACTCGTCGAGGCGGGCGTCGAGACCGAGCTCGTCGTCTATCCGCGCGAGGGGCACGGCTGGTTCGAGCGCGAGCACCTGCTCGACACGTGGGGGCGGATCAGGGACTGGTTCGGGCGCCACCTCGGCGTTGACGGTTCTTAGAAACCGTGCGGTCGACCGCGCGAAGAAGGCACCCCGCCGGGCGCCAACTGACTTTCACGTTCGCTTGGTAGGACTGCCGGCAGGCGGAGCCGGGCTTTTGCCCGAGCGCAGCCCACGCGGTGCCCGATCAATGAGAACTGTCTAAGAAGGGGGCTCGTGGGGGAAACCTGGTTTCCCCCACGTTAAGCCCGGTCGCGCGTCCCGCCGTCGAAGCGTGTCCCCGGGAGGAACTCGCGTCGCTTGCTCGGGCCAGGCTTGACCGCGGCACCTGGGAGGCAATCCTTAGCGCTGCTTCCTTCCGGACCTGACGCGGTTCGGATGCTCCCAGTGCGCGGAACCTGACCGTCAACGCTGCGTGCGCGAGCCCAGGCCCCGAAGGCTCCGCCCCTCGGGCGGTGTTCGGCCCCGCTAGAGCGGATTACGGGTTCAGGGAACCGCTAGCTCCCCGCCTAGCGCGACCGGGCAGGGGGGATGGTAGCCGCAGTGCCCGGCAAAGCCGGGGCACTGCTCCATTCGAGGGGGAAACTCCTGTTTCCCCCTCGAGCTCCCCCTTACTAAGAGTGTTGTTGAGTCTGTGGCCTCGCCTTGCAAGAGGGCCCACCCGGCGAAGCCGGGAGCCCGGTTACCAGGGAGGGGGTCTCAAGGGGGAAACGTAGGTTCCCCCTTGATGGAGGGCCCGACCGGCATGACGGGCGGGCCCGTTCTCCGGCTTTGCCGGCGCGTCCCGGTCTCCCGCCCGGCACGACTTGATGTTGATCGTTACGATGCCGACGCATGCCGATCGCCGACGTCATGAGCCCGCGGGTTGTCAGCGTCCAGCCCGACGAGACGGTGCACGTGGCGATTTCCCGGATGCTCGAGGAGAACGTCGGCTCGGTCGCGGTCTGCGAGCAGGAGCGCCTGGTCGGGATCTTCACCGAGCGGGACGTCCTACGCCTTGCGGGCGGCGGCGCTGACTTCCAGGCTCTTCGCGTCGGCGACGTGATGACGCGGACCCTGGTCACGGTCAGCCCCGACGTCGAGGTCGTCGATGCGGCGCGGCTGATGAGCGAGCGGAAGATCCGGCACTTGCCCGTCCTGCAGGGAGAGCACCTGCTCGGCGTCGTCGGAATCCGCGAGGTGATGCGGAGCCTGGTCGAGCACCTCTGGCGCAAGCACGACCCGGACGTTCGCGAGACGGCCCGCGGCCTGCTCGAGCGGGAGCCCTCCGCAACTTCTTAGCGTCGGCTCGTTCGTTATCGATCTGCAAAGCCTGCGTAAAAGTTCTGCTGAGCCGGTTAGGTGCATTGCCGTGCCCGGGAAAGCTGGTTCGAAAGAGGTCAGAAGGGGGTCTCAGATGGCACGCATCTTTCGCTACCGGCCGATCGTCACGGCTCTGATCGCGGCGGCGCTCGTGTCGGCGCTCAGCGTCGGCGGCGCAACGGCAGCGGGCCTGATCACCGGCAAGCAGATCAAGAACCACACGATCAGGCTCGTCGATCTGACCAAGGCTGCGCAGAAGGCACTCAAGGGTCAGCGGGGGCCGCGTGGCCTGGCGGGTCCGCAGGGGCCGCAGGGGCCCGCGGGCCCGGCCGGGGTGCCGGGCCAGGCGGCGCAGGCCGTCTTCGCCTATGCCCACGTCTCGAAGGGCGGCAGCGTGATCGGCGCCGACTCGAAGAGCATCAAGCAGGCGAACCTCGTCAGGACCGCGACCGGCCAGTACTGCTTCCGCGGGCTTCCGCTCTCGCTCAGGAGCGCCGTCGCCAGCCCGGCCGGGGGGAAGGCGATCGGAGCCGTCGTCGGCCCGCCCACGACGAACTGCAGTTTTGTCGTCTCGACCTATGCGTCGAACGGGGCTCGGATCGACAACGCCTTCTACGTGCAGTTCGCCTGAGCAGACGAACCGACAATCATGTTGCGAGGGGCCGCCTGTGAGCGGCCCCTCGCAACAGGCTGGGCCGATAAGGAAGCCTGCGCCCGCCACCATCATCGTCTTGCTGCTGGCCGCCGTGCTGGTGTTGCCTGCGACGGGCTCGAACCGCAAGCCAACCCAATGCAACGGCACGGCGAAGATCGGAAGCGACGTTGCCAGCGGCTGTTTCCATCGGGATCCCCGTCTGGGGCCGAAGCGGCTCCCCAAGGCAACCGATCCGGTCGGCACGATGACGCATCGCTACCGCCGCTTCGGCAAGCTGAGCCGAGCAGCTTTCCTCAGGAAGTACTGGAGCGGGCCGCCGGCGTCAGGGCACTGGAGGTACCCGAAGAACGACGGGTTCTCCGGTCCCGCGACGCTCGTTCAAGTCGTCCCGGGGATGCTGGTCGACCGCTTCGGCCGCGCCACGGGTGGCACATTTCTGGCCCCGGCCGGAACGTCGTTCGCAATGCGCTCGATCCCGCCGTCCAATCTCGACACCTACCCGGACAACGTGCTCTACAACTACCACGTCTACCGGGTCACAGCTCTCTTCACGGTCCAGGCCGGAGCGATCGCCCCCTGGTTCGGTCAGGGGGGAGGCGGCGTCCAGTTCAAGACGTGCTTCGCCGACGTCCCGTGCAGCGGCCCGAACGAGGTCGACGTCAGCTTCCTAATTGCCCACCGCGACCTCGTGGAAGTGAGCCCTGGCGGTCGAGACCGGCGTTAGCGCGCGTCACCGTGATCGCCTTCCAGCTTCGAACGCGCCCTTGGCCCTTGCGATGCGTTGACACCGCACTGGGCGGTCTGTACAGTCGCTGAAGCGCAACGATTGGAGCTGGTTTGATTCCGCCAGGCTGTGACATCGTTGCTGCGGGCACTCGGCCACACGGTGAAAGCGGCCCTGCGAGGAGGCCGACCTGCGTGGCGTGTGGGGGAGTCTGGTCGCCTCGCTGGGTCGACGCTCCGCTGGACACTGGAGCCCCGATTTAGTGGCTCTCCTCATCGTCACGGAACTCAACCCCTACCCGTCGCCTCAGTTTCAGCCTGCACCGCTTCACGCCGATGTTGCCCGCGGCGATCTCTGGTTGCTTGTAACGATTAACGGCAACCTCGACGGTCAAATTGGAGACTTTAATGCCTCCACCGTTGAAGCTTTGCAAGTCACCTATAACCAGACGCTCGCTGGGTTCGGACCTGATCTCGTGGACTTTTTGACGAATGTGTGCGACCGAGATACTGAGATCGTCGGAACCGACACTACCTTCGTACTCGTCGGTCAAAGCGGAGAACTGTACCCACTCAGTACATCAATAGGGAGGTTTTGGGTTGCGGACGACGGCTCACTCGCTATTGCCTACGACGTAACGCAGTGTGGAGGCGGTTATTGGTGGGTCGTCGACTCGAGTGGCCAAAAGATCCCCGCGCCAAACTTCGCGATCCTCGGCCATGAGCTGTCCCACGCGATGCACTCCTGCAAGGACGACCTCGCCGCTGACCCCGAGGTACAGGCAATAGGGGATGAGAATGCGCTGAGATCTGAGCACCAGGAGCAACTGAGAAGCGAAAATCCCGCCGACTACAATAAAAAGGGGTGTGGCCTCTCGTCGCCCCCCAAGGGAGGGGGATTCTCATGGTCAAACCTCTGTTTCATCGTGAGCGCGGCTGTTGATACCTCAAGTGTGGCGAGGATCAGCAGGCTCGTCCACCTACGCGACATGCTCCTCCGGCACTCAGCTCTTGGAAGCGGCGTTTTCGAGCTTCTCTTTCGCGAGTACTATCAGTTCAGCCCCAGGATTGCGGCCGATATGAAGACGTTTCCCGAGGTTCGACGCTGGGTCTCGGAGCTCATCGTGGAGCCGCTTGCCGACTTCTACGAGGCCTTGGGGTCGTACGCGTTGGATGATCGGGATCTGGTCGAGTGCGACCGTGACTTCGAGGCTGCGGTTCGACGATTTGCGGAGAAGCGCGCCGAGGATGGAATTGGGCAGAAGCGCATCGACGAAGTGTGCAGGCATGTCTCGCGGATTTCCGCACGTCTGGCGAGGGCGGATGGTTCGTCCTACCCGGCACCGCGTCTCGTGGAGTCGAGCCGTCTGGAGTGGCGAGACGTTTTGGATTACGTTGCCGACGTCGTCCAAGGAACAACGACGCGGCCGCGAAGCATCGTCTGGGGCCTCCTGGCGCCGCTCGAGTTCTATTGGCGAGTGCTCGTGGGCGAAGAGCGTGGATTTGTCGGATTTGTCGAGAGCTGGCTCGCGAGCGCACCGCTGCCTTCCTCGATCGACGCGGTGAGTGAAGAGGAGCTGCGTGACGAGCTCGAGCTGCTCAAGGCGACGATTCTCCGATCGAGCGCAGTGCGCCACACGTTTGGTCGGCGGCTCGTCGATTACTCGCGATCGGCTTCATTCGCCTTCGAGGCGGCGCTAGGCGAGAGTGGCTACCTGCCATAGTGAGAAGGGGGGTCGGCAATGCCCGACGACATCCGAATCGAACAGCTGACTCTCTCCAAGCCGCGGCTAATTCCGTTCCCTTTCGCAGAGAAGAGGGGCGAGGAGTGGATCGAGGTTGCAATCGGAGTGAAGAACTACTCGGCCTCGCGCACGTACTACCTGATGAGCAGTGTGCGCGCTTTGAAGTACGACTCGGAAACACGGACCCTTGTCGTGAGCTGTAGCGAGCCAATCCGAGACTTGCCCATGCCCCACATTACGCTTCCGGATGTGGTCCCGCTGTTACCTGAGGCAGCCACGGCCATTCGTGTCGACGTGCCCGTTCGTATCAAGGCGCTAACGGTCGGGAAGCGACCAAGTGCGGGTTTAGACATCATCGAAGTCTCGGATGTCGAACGCGTAACGTGCCGAGTTCAGTATTCGGATGTCCCATTTCACCCGACTGGGAGGTCATCGGACGACGTCACCAAGGAATTGGCGGAGTGGGGTGAACGTGCGGAAAAGACGTTTCGCGCGAAGGTCGGAGAAGAGGGACGTGAACAAGACGACTAAGGACTAGAGAGCCGAGCGAGAAGGAGAAGGGGTGAGGAGTCAATGGCAAGCGTCGAAGACGTATTGCAGTCGATAGATGACGTCAACGCCCGGCTAGGAGGTGACCTCGCGAACCCGGCCGACAACGTCAACGGCCACCTCGCCGCAGTGGAGGGGCTGGCCACTCAGATCCGGGACACGGTGAAGACCGGTTTCGCGGAGCTTGTCGCCATCGGGAACTACACGAACCAGGCGCTTTATCACGTCACCGAACAGAACGAGACGATCATCTGCAATCTCGAGAAGCTCACGAGCCAAACGTGCCGGCTCCTGAACGAAGCTCACACGCAGACAGGGCTGCAGACGTCGATCGAGCGCGAAACGGGAAAGCTAGGCGACATGTTCTCGACTGTACACGCCGACGCTGCGCTCGATTTGGAGCGGCGCCAAGAACTAAAGCGGGAGATCGAGAAATGCTGTCCTCCGAAGCTGGAGCCGCCGGTCTGCGTCTACGAGCCGTGCGAGAAGCCTGCGCGAATCACGGAGCCCCCCGAGGTTGGCACGACGGAGGACAAGGAGCAGCCACCCAAGTGATTGCTGCACGGCTTCCGGCTGAGAGTCCGTTCACGACGCGCGAGATGCCGTGATTTCGAGTCGCGTCATTCAGACAGCGCACGCGGCCGGAGTCGCGGCCGGCACGATTTGGGGGACGGGCGACAATTCGACCGGGGAACTCGGACTGGGAGAGGCGGTCTCCCTGACGGGCGCGCTCGCGCTCCACCAGGCCGAGCCAATCATCGAGCGGCCAACCGCGCTCGCGGCCGGCTCCCACAGCCTCGCGCTGGACGCCTCAGGGTCGGTCTGGGCGTGGGGGCCGAACGGGAACGGGCAGCTCGGTCTCGGCAACGCCCTCCCGCCGGGTGCGTCCGCACGCCACCCCTACAAGGTTCCCAAGCTCCGGGACGTGATCGCGATCTCGGCCGGCTTCGACCACAGCCTCGCACTGGACGCCAACGGCTCTGTCTGGGCCTGGGGCAACAACGAAAAGGGCCAGCTCGGCGACGGCACGACCAGCAACCGATCCGTGCCGGGTGTCGTCAAGGGGCTGAGCGAGATCGTCGCGATCGCCGCGGGGCTCAACTTCTGCCTCGCGCTCGGCGTCGACGGTCAGGTCTGGAGCTGGGGTGCGAACGGGCACGGCCAGCTCGGTATCGGCACTACGAATGATCGCCTCCAGCCCGGCACGGTGCCGAAGCTGGCCGGCGTGATGGTGATCTCCGCTTGCGGCGGCGGTGGCGAGTTCAGCCTCGCGCTCGCGGCCGACGGGAAAGTGTGGGGGTGGGGCTTCAACCACTACGGCCAGCTCGGCGACGGGACGACCACCGACCGCCCCAGCGCCAAGCCCTTGTCGATCGGGGATGCGGTCGGAGTCGCTGCCGGAGCGTGGCACAGTGTTGTCTTGCTCGCCGATGGAGCGGTCAAGACCGCCGGTGGGAACGACTCCGGTCAGCTTGGCGACGGGACGACGGCCCAGCGACACAAGTTCGACTTCGTGACCGTGCCAGAGGGAGACGACCCGAATCCGAACATTCCGCTGGCGAACGTCGTCGAAGTCGCCTCTGGCGGCTGGCACAACTTCGCCCGGATCGCGGACGGCAGCGTCCGCGCCTGGGGCGCCGGCAACGCCGGCCGTCTCGGAACCGGAAGCGAGTCCGATCATCACCAGCCCGTGTTCGTGCAAGAAGCGCCCCCGGGCGACGATCCGTCAACGGCGGCTGCGTCGGTCACGAACATCAGCTCGATCGCCGCCGGAGCGATGCACAGCCTGATGATCAAGACGCTCGTGAGGGAGGCGCCGATCTTCAACGCAACATCGCTGCCGTGGGCATGGGGGGCGGGAGACTATGGACAGATCGTCGGAAACGCGTCCGCGTCGGAGATGCGCTACGCGGTGACGTTCGCTCCGCCGTTGCCGATCAGCGATCTTCCGGGAACGGCAATCGCAGCGGAGAGATGGCACAGTCTCGCCGCCTACTTCGGCGAGTTGTGGGTCTGGGGGCCGACGGGCTCCGGATCGAGCTTTACCGACGATCCCAGGTTGGCGACGTTCCTGATGCCCACGTTTCCGACGGACGTCGTCGCGATCGCAGCCGGAGGGATCGGCGCGCTGGCGCTTACGTCGAGCGGACGGCTCTGGTCCTGGAGTCCATTCGGACTCGTCGCCGCGCAGGTTCCGGTCGTGGACGATCAAGGCGTAGGCCTCAACTGCACGGCAATCGCCCTGGGCCGCCAGCACGGGCTCGTGCTCACCGCGGACGGAAGCGTCTGGTGCTGGGGACGGAACGACCGAGGGCAGCTCGGGAACGGCACCGTGGGGCCCGATTGGAACTCGGAGCCCGCCCGCGTCTCCATGCAGAACGTGGTCGCGGTGGCCGCAGGCGCCGAGCACAGCTTGGTGCTTCGCGCCGACGGTCGGGTCTGGGGGTGGGGAGCGAACGACAAAGGCCAGCTCGGAAACAATTCGACGGCTGACGCGCCGGCGCCGGTCTTGGCGCACCGATCGGATAGCCAGCTCGTGCGCGCGAAGGCAATCGCCGGAGGAGGCGAACACAGCCTGGCCCTCGACGCAGGTGGGGGCGTCTGGGCCTGGGGGTCGAACGACTATGAGCAGCTCGGGATTGCGGCTGTACTCGACTACGCCACGTGGTCGGCGGACGGCCCGCGACCTCCGGCGCTGCGCTCGGTGAAGGCGATCGCGGCAGGAGAAGACCACAGCCTGGCGCTCTTTGCCGACGGCTGCGTCTTCGGCTGGGGCCTGAACAATGCCGGACAACTCGGAGACGGAACGGATGCCCCGCACGGCCCGAGCTCGACGGCGCCTGTCTCCTGGGTCGGGCCTCCGGAAGAGTCAGGCGTAGAGCCGATCCTCAAGCTCGAGGGGATCACCGCGATCGCTGCGGGCAGCTACCACAGTCTCGCTCTGGCCGGACCGCCTGCGGTCCCCGAGGCTGGGGCGCCTCCGTGAACGGTGCCGACTGACCCCCAACCCTTTAGGCGGCCGGACGAGTGGGCGCACCTGGGATCGAACCAGGGACCTCCCGCGTGTGAGGCGGGCGCTCTCCCGCTGAGCTATGCGCCCAAGAAGCAAAGAGAGTAGCGGAGGAGATCACGTGGTTCGGCGGAGTCGCACAGCCGCTTTGGTACGTTCCGGCTAGTGCTACTCGCGCTGACCACGGGGCACAAGATCGGGCTGCTGACGTTCGCCGCGATCTTCATTTGCTTCGCACTGCTGTCGGCGTTCGTGCTCCCGCGCGTCCGGCCTCAGTTCCCCGGGCGGGGCTTGCCGTTGTTCGTTTTGACGACGATCGGCCTGTTCGCCGCCATGTTGACCGCCGTGATCGTGTTCGGCCGCGAGGGCAAGGAGGCGGAGGCCCGGAACGAGAATCCCACGAAGACAACGGAGGGCCCCACGGGCGCGAAGTCCGTAGTCGTTGATGAGACGGAATTCAAGATCACTCTCCCGGGCGGATCGACGCTGAAGGCCGGCAGCTACGACTTCGAGGCGAAGAACACGGGCAAGCTCGGGCACGATCTCGTCGTTGTCGGGCCGGGAGTCGACAACGAGAAGACGCCCGTCTACGACCCGGGCCAGACGGAGACGCTGAAGGTCACTCTCCAGCCCGGCACGTACGACCTCTACTGCTCGGTCCCCGGCCACAAGCAGGCCGGGATGGACTTGAAGCTCACGGTTTCCTAGCGCAGGGCCCATTCGGGCCCTGCGCTAGCGGAGAGGGCGGGATTCGAACCCGCGACCCACCTTTCGGCAGGTACGCGATTTCCAGTCGCGCTCCTTAGGCCAACTCGGACACCTCTCCTCGTTTGGCGCTTCAATTGTGCCCTGTGACCGTTGTCGCTGCGCTCGGAGACTCGATCACCGCGGGCTCTCCAGGGTGGGATCCGGACCCGCGCGTCCGTGCCCGGATCGCGGAGCCCGATCCCGCGAGCCAGTACGAGCACTGGGCGGCGCTCGCCGACCCGCGTCTCGAGTTTCGGAACTTCGGCGCCTACGGCGAGCGCACGGACGAGATCGTGCGACGGCTCGAGGCGTGCGCCTCCGGTGGGGACCTGCTGATCGTCCAGGGCGGGATCAACGACATCGCGCAGGGGCGCGCGGTCGAGCCGGCCGCGGAGAACCTCCGCGCGATGCTGCGCCGGGGGCGTGAGCTCGTGCCGGCCGTCGTCCTAGCCGACGTCCTGCCGTGGAACAACGGCTATCCGGAGGCCGAAGGCCCGATCCGGCGGCTGAACGAGCTGATCGCCGCTATCGGCCGCGACGAAGGGCTGGACGTGTTGCCCTTTCACGACACGCTCGAGGACGAAGCCCGCCCGGGCCGGATGCGTGAGGAGTGGACGTCGGACGGCGACCACCCATCCGTCGAGGGCTATCGCCTGCTCGGAGCGGTCGTGGCATCGATCGCCGCACGCAGCGACGCGACGTAGCCGCGTAGCCCCTCCGCGCCGGACTCCGCCGCGACCTGCACCGCCCGGCTCCCGACCACGATCCCGTCCGCCGGTTCGGCTGCAGCCGCCGCCTGCTCCGGAGTCGAGATCCCGAAGCCGACGAGGAGTGGAACCTCCGTGACCGCCCGAGCGCGCTCGACGAGCGCTCCGATCTGGGGCGAGAGCGACTCGCGGGCGCCGGTCGTGCCCGTGACCGAGACGAGGTAGAGCCAGCCGTCCGTCCGCTCGGCCGCCATGCGGATCCGCTCGGCGGGCGTGGTGGGCGCGACGAGCTGGATCCGGCGCAGCTCGGGCTCTGCTTCGACCGGCAGGTCGGCCACGATCAGGCTCGTCGCGCCGGCCGCGCGCGCGTCGTCCTCGAAGCGCCGATACCCGTAGGCCTCGAGCAGCGACGCGTACGTCATGGGGACGAGCGGGACGGTGACGAGCTCGCGGGTCGCGGCGAGGCACGCGAGGCATTCCCGGGTTCGCATCCCCCGCGCGAGCGCGCGCTCGGCGGCCTCGCGGATCACCGGCCCGTCCGCGAGCGGGTCCGAGAACGGGAAGCCGAGCTCGACGAGATCGGCGCCTCCGGCCACGGCCGCCGCTGCCAGCTCCGGCGTCTCCGGCCCGGACATCAGGTAGACGGCGAGGCGTTTGCGCGTCTCCGGCGAACTCATCCGAGATGCCACTCGTAGGAAGACCGCAGCTCGACCTCGACCGCGCCCGGCCGACGTGGCTGACGGCGGGCATGGTGCGGCTCGCGGTCCTGAGCGCCTTCGTCGTCCTGGTCGGGATGGTGCGTGCCCGCATGAGCCCGCACGGGGGCTGGATCGTCGTCGCGGGCGGCTCCGCGCTCGTCCTCGCCGGCGCGATCCTGTTCGCGACCTCGACCCGCCGCCTCGCCGAGCGGCTCCGTCTCGGTCACGCAACCGAGGCGTTCCTGATGCTGCTGCGGCGAACCGGGTTGCCGCTGCTCGGGCTCGCCTTCTTCCTCGCCTGGACGCTCGTCTACATCGCTCTCTGGGCTTTCCACCCGTCCGAGGCGTTTCGCGGACTGGAGAAGGCGCCCCGGTTCGCCGACTTCTTCTACTACGCGGTCTCGACGGCCTTCATCTCGCCGCCCGGAGACGTGCTCGCCCATTCGCGCGGCGCCCGCAGCGCGACGATGATCGAGATGCTGACGGCGTTCGCGCTCCTCACCGCCTACCTGTCGAGCTTCGTCGACTGGTACGGGCGTCGCGGTCAAGAGTCCTGAGCGTCGTCGAGCCGGGAGAACAGCGTCGCGTCGACGCGACGCCCGGCGTGGCGGAGGTACCGCCGCTTGATGCCTTCGCACTCGAACCCGACCCTCTCCAGCACCCGCTCGGAGGCCGTGTTGCCGATGCGGACGTGAGCTTCGACACGAAAGATGCCGTTCGCAAAGGCGTGCTCGACGATGGCCGCGACGGTGCGCGTCGCGATCCCGCGGCCCCGTGCCTCGTGGAGGAGCCAGTAGCCGATCTCGACGGTGTCGCGCATCGGGTCGAAATGGTGGATGGCCGCCCCGCCGAGAATCTCGCCGGTCGTCGAATCCTCGATCACGTAGGGGGCCAGAAGGCCTCGCGCGCGCGCGGCCGGTATCTCTTCCCGGAGGGCGGCCCGGAGCATGTCCGGGCCCACCGGCGGCAGGCCTGCCTCGCCGCCGACCTCGGGATCGAGGAAGGCAGGCGCGATCGTTTCGATGTCCGCTTCGACGGGCGCGCGGATGATCAGCTCCTCGGCCCGTAGCTCGTCGGGAAACGCGTACGAGGACATGCGCATCGCGGAGGGGTCCGAGCGCGTCACCGGCCCAGAACCTCCGCCAGGTCCTTGTCCCCGCGACCGGACAGGCAGACCAGGACGAGCCCTGCCTCCAGGCCGGTGGCATGGGCCAGCGCGTGGGAAGGCTCGAGTGCCGGGATGATCCCTTCCGTTTGCGCGAGGCGGCGGAAGGCGTCGACAGCGTCGTCGTCGCCCGCGGTCGTGTAGACCGCGCGACCGCTGTCGCGGAGGAAGGCGTGCTCCGGCCCAACCCCCGGATAGTCGAGGCCGGCCGAGATCGAATGGGCGTCGAGGACCTGCCCGTCCGCGTCGGCGAGCAGGGAGGAGCGCGCGCCGTGCAGCACGCCGGTCCGCCCGGTGACGAGGCTGGCCGCCTCCTCAGCCTCGACGCCGACGAGCTCCACTCCGTCGTCGTCGACGAAGCCGGCGAAGATGCCGATCGCGTTCGAGCCGCCGCCGACGCATGCGACCACGACCTCGGGCAGGCATCCTTCGGAGTCGAGAATCTGCTCCCGGGCCTCGCGGCCGATCACGGACTGCAGCTCGCGGACGATCTCCGGGTACGGGTGCGGGCCCACGCAGGAGCCGATCAGATAGTGGGTCGACTCGACGTTGGTGATCCAGTCGCGGATCGCCTCGCTCGTCGCCTCCTTCAGGGTTCGGGTCCCGAACTCGACCGGCCGCACCTCGGCGCCGAGCAGCTCCATCCGCTCGACGTTCGGCCGTTGCCGGCGCATGTCCTCGGCGCCCATGTAGACGACGCACTCGAGCCCGAAGCGCGCGCAGACGGTTGCCGTCGCGACACCGTGCTGGCCCGCGCCGGTCTCGGCGACGATGCGGTGCTTGCCGAGCCGGCGCGCGAGCTCGGCCTGGCCGAGCGCGTTGTTCAGCTTGTGCGCGCCGGTGTGGAGCAGATCCTCGCGCTTGAGGTAGAGGCGCTTGCCGGGAGCGAAGCGTTCGACGAGGGTGAGCGGGGTCGGGCGCCCGCCGTACTCGCGTCCAAGCCGGTCGAGCTCGACGCGGAAGGCCTCCTCGTCCCAGGCCTCGCGCCAGCCCGCCTCGAGCTCGTCGAGGGCGGGGACGAGCGTCTCGGGGACGTACCGCCCGCCGTACTGCCCGTAGAGGCCGGCGGTCACCTGGCTGCCTCGACGTACGCGCGCACGCGCGCGTGGTCCTTGACGCCGGGCTCGCGCTCGAGGCTCGAGCTCGCGTCCACCGCCCACGGCCGGACGCTCTCGATCGCCTGCCGGACGTTCTCCGGCCCGAGCCCGCCCGCGAGGACGATGCGACCGTGCTCGGAGCGGGCGCGGGCGCGGTCGAGGTGGGTGGAATCCTGCTGCTGCCAGGGGAGGTCGACGACGCGCGCGACCTCTTCGCCGTTGCGGAGCAGGACGCCGTCGCGGCCGCGGTGATCGCCTTCTCGCGGATAGAGCTGGACGAGCTCGGCCGGCTCGTCGCGCAGCTCTCCGACGAGGACGGCGACCGACAGCATCGTGTCGGGAACGGGCAGAACCTCGGTGGCGCGGCGCGGGCTCTCCCGCGCGAGGACGAACCCGGCCAGGTCGGCGCCCGCCTCGGCCGCGACGGCGACGTCCTCCTCGCGCGTGAGCCCGCACACCTTCACGAGCGGGCGCGAGATCAGCTCGGACAGCTTCTGCGCGGGATCGGCTGCCTTCATCAGCGCCGAGCCGACCAGGATTGCGTCCGCACCGGCCAGCTCCGCCGCGGCCCCATGCGCCCGCGCGAAGATCCCGCTCTCGGCGACGACGACGCGCTCGCGCGGGGCCCGGGCGACCAGCTCCAGCTGAGCTGGGCGGTCGATCGCGAAGGTGGAGAGGTCGCGCGCGTTGATGCCGATCGGATCGGCCCCGAGCCGGACGGCTCGGTCGACCTCCTCGGCGTCGTGCGCCTCGACGAGCGTGTCGAGCCCGAGCTCGGCGGCACGGCCCATGAGAGCGGCCGCCTGCGAGTCGTCGAGGTCTCTGAGCAGGAGGAGGACCGCGTCGGCGCCGAGGCGATGCAGCTCGGTCAGCTCCTCGACGTCGCTGAAGAATCCCTTGGCGAGAAGCGGGAGGCGAGCCGCCGCGCGAGCGGCGGCTAGGTCTTCGACCGAGCCGCCGAAGCGCTCGTCGACGAGGATCGAAACGGCCGCGGCGCCGGCCCGCTCGAACGCAGCCGCGAGCCGGGCGGGATCGGCATCGGGCCGCAGCTCCCCCGCCGAGGGCGAGCGCCGCTTCACCTCTGCGAGCGCAGCCAGCCCGGGGCCGGCCAGAGCGTCCCGAAAGCGGCTCACTACGCTTCCACCGGATCGGATTTGGAGAAGGCCACAAGCTCCTCGAGTCGCGCCGCCGCCGCGCCCGAGTCGATCGCCTTTCGGGCGAGGGACAGTCCCTCCTCGAGGTCGGGGGCGTGTCCGGACGCGGCGATCGCGCCCGCGGCGTTCAGCAAGATCGCGTCCCGGCGGCCACCCCGCTCGCCGGAGAAGACGGCTCGGATCGCGGCGGCGTTCTCCTCCGGGCTTCCGCCTCGGAGCTCGTCCGCGCCGCAGCGCTCGACCCCGAGCTCGGCGGGATCGAGCTCGCGCCTCGTGACCTTGCCGTCCGTCACCTCGCCTACGAGGTTCACGCCCGCGGGCGAGAGCTCGTCGATCCCGTTGGCGCCGTGGACGACGAACGCGCGCCGGGCGCCGAGCTGCGCCAGCACCTCGGCGATCGCGGGGACGAGCTCCGGGGAGTAGACGCCGACGATCTGGGCCCGCGCCCCGGCGGGGTTCGTGAGCGGGCCGAGGACGTTGAAGATCGTCCTGGTCGCGAGCTCGCGCCGAACCGGCGCCGCGTGGCGCATGGCGGGATGGTGGGCGGGGGCGAACATGAACCCGAAGCCGAGCTCGTCGATCGAGCGCGCGATCCGCTCGGCCGGGAGCTCGAGCTCGAACCCGAGCGCCTCGAGCACGTCGGCCGAGCCCGAGGCCGAGGAGACGGCGCGATTCCCGTGCTTGGCGACCCCCGCTCCGGCGGCGGCCGCAACGAGCGCCGCGGCGGTGGAGATGTTGAGCGTCTGCGCGCCGTCGCCGCCGGTTCCCGCCGTATCGACGAGGTCGTCGCGGCGGGGATGGACCGGGAGCACGTGCTCGCGCATCGCCTCCGCGCAGCCGGCGATCTCGTCGGCCGTCTCGCCCTTGAGCCGGAGCGCGACGAGAAAGCCGCCGATCTGGCCGGGAGTCGCCTCGCCGAGCATGATCTCGGCCATGGCCGCGCGGGCCTCTTCGCGCGAGAGGTTGCGGCCGTCGAGCAGCCGTGCCAGAGCGTCCTGGATCACGCCCTAACGGTAGTCGGCGTCAGCTCTCGAGGAGGCGCGGCTGCATCGTGATCTCGACATTGCCGTCCAGCGCGCGGGAGACGGGGCAGCCCTCCTTCGCCTGCTCGGCCGCCTCCTCGAACGCGGCTGCGTCGATCCCCGGCACCCGCCCCTCGACCGAGAGCTCCATGGTCGTGATCGCGAACCCGTCGCCCACCTTGTCGAAGGTGCAGACGGCCCGGACCTCCAGGCGCTCCGGCGGCGTCCCGTTTTGCGCCAATCCGTTGGAGAGAGCCATCGAGAAGCAGGCCGCGTGAGCGGCTGCCAGCAGCTCCTCCGGACTCGTCTTGCCGCCCCCGGGCCCTTCCGTCCGCGCGCGCCAGCTCAGCTGCAGCCCGTCGAAGACTCCGCTATCGCCGCCGACGCGCCCGCTGCCGTGGGCGAGATCGCCTTCCCAGACGGCCTCTGCGCGGCTCTCAGCCACCGGATGCCTCCTCGAAGCGGCGGGCCACCTCGGGCCAGTTGACGACGTTCCACCAGGCCTCGAGGTAGTCGGGGCGGCGGTTCTGGTACTTGAGGTAGTAGGCGTGCTCCCAGACGTCGATCCCGAGTAGCGGCACGTCGCTCTGCATGATCGGCGAGTCCTGGTTCGCGGTCGAGTAGACGGCGAGCCCGGTTCCATCCCAGACGAGCCAGCTCCAACCCGAGCCGAAGCGCTTGACGCCCGTGTCGTTCACGAGCTTCTTCAGCTCGTCGAAGCTGTCGAAGGTGTCGTCGATCGCGCCGGCGAGCGCGCCCTCGGGCTCTCCGCCGCCGTCGGGGCTCATGATCTCCCAGAAGAAGCTGTGGTTGGCATGGCCGCCGACGTTGTTGCGGGCGGCGGTCCGCACCTCCTCGGGCAGGACGTCGAGGTTCGTCAGCACGTGCTCGACCGATTGGTTGTGCTCCTCGGTGCCCTCGAGCGCCTTGTTCGCGTTGTCGACGTAGGCCTGGTGGTGCTTGTCGTGGTGGACGCGCATCGTCTGCTCGTCGATGTGCGGCTCGAGCGCGTCGTAGGGATACGGCAGATCAGGGACCTCGTATGCCATCCCGCCTCCTTAAGGCTTGTCAACCTCGTACCCTACGCGAGCCTCAATGCCTCGCAATCTCTACGTCACGGCCATGGAGCCGCACAGCGGGAAGTCGGTCGTCGCGCTCGGTCTGATGGAGCTCCTGGCCGGAAGGGTCGAGCGGCTCGGCTTTTTCCGCCCGGTCGTCGGTTCCGAGCCCGATCCCCGGAGCGAGCTCATGCGCAGCCGCTACGAGTCGGCCGTCGCGCACGCGCTGACGGCCGAGGAGGCAAGCACCGTCCAGCCGTACGACGAGCTCCGCAAGCGCGTCGTCGCCGCCTACAAGCAACTCGAGAACGAGTGCGACTTCGTCCTCTGCGAGGGCACCGACTTCGCCGGCGCCGCACCCGCGCTCGACTTCGGGCTGAACGCCGACCTCGCCAACGAGCTGGGGGCGCCGGTCCTGGTCGTCGTCCGCGGCGGGCCCCCCGAGCAGACGGCCGCATCGGTGCGGGTCGCGCGCGCAGGGCTCGAGACCAAGGGCTGCGAGCTCTTCGGCGTGGTCGTGAACCGCATCCCGCCCGAGCATCTCGAAGGAGTGCGGCAGGCGCTCGCCGACGCCGATGTCTATCTCCTCGCCGAGACCCCCGAGCTTGCCTATCCGACCGTGGCTGAGGTGGCGGACCAGCTCGGAGCCCGGATCGTCCTCGATCCGCGCGGGACGCTGCAGCGCGAGGTGCGCGACGTGCGGATCGCGGCCATGAGCGTGGAGCACTTCGTCGAGCATCTGGTGGAGGACGCGCTGGTTATCGTCCCGGCCGACCGGCCGGACATCCTCGTCGCCACGCTCGCGTCGGCGATCTCGCCGGAGATCCCGGCGATCGCCGGCGTCCTGCTCACCGGCGGCCAGCCCCTCGCCGAAGGCACCCGGCGGCTGCTCGCGCACGCGCCGTTTCCGGTGCTCGAAGTGGACGATCTGACCCACGTGGCGGCCGCGTCCGTCCAGTCCGTGCGGGCGGGCCTCGGACCGGACAACGAGCGCAAGATCGCCACCGCACTCGGCCTGTTCGAGTCGAGCGTCGACACGGCCGAGCTCGAGCGGCGGATCGCCCTCGAGCGGCCGGCTCGGATCACGCCGATCATGTTCGAGTACGAGCTGATCGAGCGCGCGAAGGAGGTCCGCCGCCACATCGTCCTGCCCGAGGGCGAGGACGACCGGATCCTGCGCGCCGCCGAGATCCTCCTCCGGCGCGGCGTCGTCGACGTGACGATCCTCGGGTCTCCCGACGATGTGCGCCCCCGGGCCTCCTCCCTTGGGGTCGACATCGACGGTGCCGAGGTCGTCGATCCGCTCTCGTCACCGCTGCGAGACGACTTCGCGGGTCACTACTTCGAGCTGCGCAAGCACAAGGGCGTGACCGAGGAGTTCGCCTACGACCGCGTCGGCGACCCGAGCTACTTCGGGACGCTGATGGTGCAGACCGGCGCCGCCGACGGGATGGTCTCGGGCGCAGCCCACACGACGGGCGACACGATCCGGCCCGCCTTCGAGGTCATCCGCGCGCGCGAGGGCGTGTCCGTGGTCTCGAGCGTCTTCTTCATGTGCCTCGCCGATCGGGTGCTCGTGTACGGCGACTGCGCCGTCAACCCGAAGCCGGACACCACCCAGCTGGCGGACATCGCGATCTCGTCGGCGGAGACGGCGGCGAGCTTCGGGATCGAGCCTCTGATCGCGATGCTTTCCTACTCGACCGGGACATCGGGGAAGGGAGAGGACGTCGATCGCGTCCGGGAGGCGACCGAGACTGTCCGCGAGCGCCGTCCCGACCTCAAGGTCGAGGGGCCGATCCAGTACGACGCCGCGGTCGACGAGGCGGTTGCGGAGCTGAAGTTGCCCGGCAGCGAGGTGGCGGGGCAGGCGACCGTCTTCGTCTTCCCGGACCTCGAGTCGGGGAACGTCGCCTACAAGGCGGTCCAGCGGTCGGCAGGTGCGGTCGCGATCGGCCCGGTGCTGCAGGGGCTTAACAAGCCGGTGAACGACCTCAGCCGCGGCTGCACGGTCACCGACATCGTCAACACGGTCGCCATTACCGCGATTCAGGCGGGCTCGGCCTAAAGGTGTTAAGGGCGGTCGCCGGCCTCGGGCCGGCTGATCGCCGGCCGCCAGTCCGGCCCGCCCGCGACGTTCGCGGCGTGCACGACGATCTCGGCCGCCTGCTCGGGCTCGAGCACGTCCGTGTTGACGACCAGGTCGTAGTGCGTCGGAAGCTCGCGGTCGATCGAGTAGAAGCGCTTGAAGTACAACGCCCGGGCGGCATCGTCCTCCTTGACGAGCTTCTGCGCGTCGCCCTCGCTTCCCGGGGACTCCGTGAGTCGCCGGATGCGAACCTGCGGCGACGCGGTCACGAGCACCCGCAGCATCCCCTCTTGACCGGCGAGCGCCATCGAGGCGGCGTGGGCGACGATCACCGCGTTGCCTTCGCCGGCGATCTCCTCGACGACGCCCCGGATCAGGTCGCGATGGAGATCCTCGCGCTCGGTTCGGGCCGGCGCGGGCTCCGCCCCCACGATCCCGGAGCCGGTGCCCATGTCCGACAGCACCTCGACGACGCGAAGCAGCCGCGACTTCCGCTGCTCCGAATCCGCGAGCTGATCTGCGTGCACCCCGCCCCGCTCGGCCGCGCGCGAGATCACCTCCTCGTCCACGTACTGGAGGCCGAGACGCTCGGACACGAGCCGCCCGATGGTCTCGCCCTCGGCCCCTGACTCGCGCGAGATGCAGACCACCCTGACCGTCATCTCAGTCGCCGGCCCACTTCCAGTCCCGAATCTCGGGCATGTCGTCGCCGTGCGTCGCGATGTAGTGCCGGTGCTCGACCAGCTTGTCGCGGATCTCCTGCTTGACGTAGGCGGCCTCGCCCCCGAGCCCGGTGACGCGGTCGATCACGTCGTCGACGAGGTGGAACCGGTCGAGGTCGTTGCGCACGACCATGTCGAACGGCGTCGTGGTCGTGCCCTCTTCCTTGTACCCGCGCACGTGCAGGTTGCGGTGGTTGCGCCGGCGGTACGTCAGCCGGTGGATCAACCACGGATAGCCGTGGAAGGCGAACACGATCGGCTTGTCGGTCGTGAACAGCGTGTCGAACTCCTTGTCGGTCATCCCGTGCGGGTGCTCGGTGTGCGGCTGGAGCCGCATCAGGTCGACGACGTTGACGACGCGCATCTTCAGCTGCGGGAAATAGCCCCTGAGCAGCTCGACCGCGGCCAGAGTCTCGAGCGTCGGGATGTCCCCCGAGCACGCCATCACGACGTCCGGGTCGCCGCCCCGGTCGCTCGAGGCCCACTCCCAGATGCCGATGCCCTCGGTGCAGTGCTTGATCGCCGCGTCCATGTTCAGGTACTGCAGCGCCGGCTGCTTGCCCGCGACGACGACGTTGACATAGTTCTTGCTCCGGAGGCAGTGGTCCATCACCGACAGCAGCGTGTTCGCGTCGGGTGGGAGGTAGATGCGGATCACCTCGGCCTTCTTGTTCGCGACGTGGTCGAGAAAGCCCGGATCCTGGTGCGAGAACCCGTTGTGGTCCTGGCGCCAGACGTGCGAGCTGAGGAGGTACGTGAGCGACGCGATCGGGCGCCGCCACGGGATCTCGCTTCGGGTCACCTTCAGCCACTTGGCGTGCTGGTTGAACATCGAGTCGATCACATGGACGAACGCCTCGTAGGTCGAGAAGAGTCCGTGCCGCCCGGTCAGGAGGTAGCCCTCGAGCCACCCCTGACAGGTGTGCTCGCTCAGGATCTCCATGATCCGGCCGTCGGGGCTCAGGTGGTCGTCGTACTCGTACGTCTCGGCCTGCCAATCCCGGTTCGTGACCTCGAACGACGCCTGGAGCCGGTTCGACGCGTGCTCGTCGGGCGAGAACATGCGGAAGTTCTTGAACGGCATGTTCATCTTCATCACGTCGCGGAGGAAGTCTCCGAGCACCCGGGTTGCCTCGCCGACGGTTTGCCCCGGGGTGTCGATCTCCAGCTCGTAGTCGCGGAAGTCCGGCATCCGCAGCTCGCGGAGGAGCAGCCCGCCGTTCGCGTGCGGGTTCGCGCCCATGCGGCGCTCGCCTTTCGGCGGCAGCTCGCGCAGCTCCGGTAGCAGCCGCCCGTTCTCGTCGAACAGCTCCTCGTGCTTGTAGCTCTTGAGCCAGTCCTCGAGCACGGCGATGTGCTTCGGGTTGCCCGCGAGGTCGGCCATCGGAACCTGATGGGAACGCCAGTAGTCCTCGGTCTTCTGGCCGTCGACCTCTTTCGGGCCCGTCCATCCCTTCGGCGTCTTCATCACGATCATCGGCCACTTCGGGCGCTTCATCTCTCCGCCCTCGCGCGCCTCCCGCTGGATCGCCTTGATGTCGCCGATCACCTGATCGAGGGTGGCGGCCATCTCCCGGTGCACCTTCTCCGGGTCCGAGCCTTCGACCCAGTAGGGCTTGTAGCCGTAGCCGACGAACAGCGCTTCGAGCTCTTCGCGCGGGATGCGCGCGAGGATCGTCGGGTTGGCAATCTTGTAGCCGTTCAGGTGGAGGATGGGGAGGACGGCGCCATCCGTGGCCGGGTTGAGGAACTTGTTGCCGTGCCACGCGGTCGCGAGCGGGCCGCTCTCGGCCTCGCCGTCCCCGACGACGCAGGCGACGATCAGGTCGGGATTGTCGAGCGCCGCCCCGTAGGCGTGCGAGACGGCATAGCCGAGCTCCCCGCCTTCGTGGATCGAGCCCGGCGTCTCCGGCGCCGCGTGGCTCGGGATCCCGCCCGGGAACGAGAACTGCTTGAACAGGATGTCGATCCCCTCGGCGTCCTCGGGGATGTTGGGATAGAACTCGCTGTAGGTGCCCTCGAGGTAGGTGTTCGCCACCATCCCCGGGCCGCCGTGGCCGGGGCCGCAGATGTAGATCATGTCGAGGTCGTACGCCTTGATGATCCTGTTCAGGTGCACGTAGATGAGGTTCAGCCCCGGAGTCGTACCCCAGTGTCCGAGCAGGCGCGGCTTGATGTGCTCGAGCTTGAGCGACTCCTTCAGCAGCGCGTTCCCCATGAGGTAGATCTGGCCGACCGACAGGTAGTTGGCGGCGCGCCAGTACTTGTGGATGAGCTCCAGTTCCTCGTCCGAGAGTGTCTGCGGGGCTTCAGGGGCAGCGGTTGTCATTTACTCCTCCGGTTCCGGGGCATCGGTCGGGGCGATTATGTCGTGAACGGGACGCGCCGGCAAAGCCGGCACGTCCCTCCACTCAAGGGGGAACCTCCGGTTCCCCCTTGAGACCTCCTCCCTTGTGACCGGGCTCCCGGCTTCGCCGGGTCGCCCTTTTCAAGGCGGCCACAGACTCACATGACTCGAAGGAAGGGGCCAAGAAGCGGTTTCAGAATGAGTTCTGGAGACGTCGCCACCGGGTCAGCGAGCAGCTGAGCAGCGACACTGGCGCTCGTGGCGGACGACGTGGCGCTTGAAGGCGCGCGGTCGGCGAAGGC
>WNGF01000506.1_pt1 | contig 56144 bp, 44 predicted proteins | sample 5400641 | NCBI WGS metagenome assembly WNGF01 (sample SAMN13153371, study PRJNA577476) | soil metagenome | isolation source: 80 cm soil or saprolite under grassland replicate 2 | place: USA:California | collected 2016-06-15
GCCACCGGCACGTTGTACAACGCCAGCCCCGGCGCCAGCTGGTCCAAAAACCACAGGCGCTCCTGCGCAAACGACAACGGCAAAAACCCGCCACGCTCCACCGGCCGGATCCGCTCCCGCGCCGACCGCTCCGCCCGCAACCGCGCCGCCTGCTCAACGAGCCGGCTCCGCTGCCCCGGCGAGAGCGCCGCCAGCCGCGCGACGATCTCATCCGCCATCGTCGGCTCCTTCGATCTCGTCGAGCAGGCGGCCCAGCTCCTCGGCGCCCACCGTGGCGAGAGTCATCTCCTCGACCGCGCGCGCCAGCGCCGACACGGTGGTGGCGGGGAACAGCGCCCGCAGCGGCAGCTCCACCCCGAGCTGCTCGCGGATGGCCGCGAGCAGCCGGGTCGCGGTGAGCGAGTCGCCGCCGAGCGCGAAGAAGTCGTCGTGGACGCCGATGCGCTTCCGGTCAACGCCGAGCACTTCGTGCCACAGGTGGACCAGCGTCCGCTCGGTGGTCGTGCTCGGCGCCGCGTAGGCGGCCCCGCTGGCCAGGACCGGCACGGGGAGCCTGGCACGGTCGAGCTTGCCGCTGGAGTTGAGCGGCAGGGCCTCCAGCAGGGTGTAGCTCGCCGGGACCATGTAGCTGGGCAGCTCGGCGGCCAGGAAGCGGTCCAGCTCTGCCCGCTCCGGCGGGTCGGTGCCGTCGCTCACCAGGTAGGCGGCCAGTTGCGCGGCGCCGCCCGGCGGAGTGTGGAGCGTCACCGCCGCGTGCCGCACCCTGGGATGGCGCATCAGCGTGTGCTCGACCTCGCCCAGCTCGATGCGGACCCCGCGGATCTTGACCTGGCGGTCCAGGCGGCCCAGGAACTGGAGCTGGCCGTCGGGGCGCCACTGGGCCAGGTCGCCGGTGCGGTACAGGCGACCGCCGCTGGTGAAGGGGTCGGGGACGAAGCGCTCGGCGGTGAGGTCGGGGCGGCCCAGGTAGCCGCGGGCCAGCCCCGCCCCACCGACGTACAGCTCGCCGGGGACGCCGATGGGGGCCAGGTTGCCGTGGCGGTCCAGCACCCAGGTCTGGTGGTTGACCAGAGGCCGGCCGATCGGTGGGCTCTCGCCGTGCGGCGCCTGGGGGCAGAGGTGGTCGGTGACCGTGATGGTCGTCTCGGTGGGCCCGTAGGCGTTGTGGAACTCCCGTCCCGGCCGGTTCCAGCGGTTCACCAGCTCGCCGGGGAACGGCTCGCCGGCCACGAACAGCACGCGGAGGTCGGCGGCGGCGTCGCCGTCCAGCACGGCCATGAACGCCGGCCCGATGGCGGCCACCGTGACCCGCTCGGCCTGGAGCAGCCGGGTCAGCGCGGCGGGGTCGTGCAGCACCTCCCGGGGGGCCAGGACCAGGGTCGCGCCGCCCGCCAGCGCGGCGAAGGTCTCGAACACGCTGACGTCGAAGGTGGGGTTGCAGAACTGCAGCACCCGATCGGCCGGGGTCAGCCCGTACAGCCGCGCGCAGGCCAGGGCGTGGTGCACGGCGCTGCGGTGCTGGATCAGCACGCCCTTGGGGGTGCCGGTGGACCCGGAGGTGTAGATCACGTAGGCCAGGTTGGCCGGGGTGACCGGGCTGGCGGGCGGCATGCCGGGCTGGCGGGCCAGCTCCTCCTGGAGCGCGGGGTCGTCCAGGCGCAGGCGGGGAAGCTCGGGCGGCAGGCGGTCCTCGAGCTGGCTGGTGGTGATCACCAGCGGACAGCGGGCGTCGCCGAGCTGCCACGCCAGCCGCTTGGTGGGGTGGGTGGGGTCCAGCGGCAGCCAGGCGCCGCCGGCCTTGAGCACGGCCAGCTGGGCGGTGGGCAGCGCTGGACCGCGCTCCAGCAGGATCGCCACGATCGTCTCGGGGCCGACCCGGTGGCGCCGGCGCAGGAGCTGGCCGAGCCGGTTGGCGCGGCCGTTCAGCGCCGCGTAGGTGATGGTCGTGCCGTTCCAACGGGCGGCGGTCGCCTCCGGGGCGCGTTCGGCCTGCGCCTGGACGAGCTGGTGGAGGCAGCGGTCGCCTGCCGGCGGGCTGGCCTGCGCCCGGCTCCAGTCCACCAGGGAGCGCCGCTCGGAGGCGTCCAGCAGCGCCACCCGGCCGCAGCGGACCTGCGGGTCGCGCGTGAACGCCTCCAGCGCATTGCGGTAGTGGATGAGCAGCCGCTCGACCCGGCCGCGGTCGAACAGCGCTGTCCAGTAGCTGGCCTGGAGCTCGCAGCCGCCTGCCTGGGAGACGACGCGGACCTCGAAATCGAGGCGCGTGGCGGCGGTCACCGGCAGCGGCAGCGCCGTCACCCCAGGCAGCGTCAGCCGCGGGACTCGCTCCGGGACGGCGAACATCACCTGAAACAGCGGGTTGCGGGCCAGGTCGCGCTGCGGTCGCATGGCGTCGACCAGGCGCTCGAAGGGTAGCTCCTGGTGCGCCTGGGCGGCGCTGACCGTGTCGCGGACGCGGCCGAGCAGGTCGCGGAAGCGCGGCTCGCCGCCGAGATCGACGCGGAGCGGCAGCGGGTTCGCGAACGGCCCGACAACCGCCTCGCCCTCTGGCAGCGTCCGGGCCGGGAACGGCGCGCCCACCGTGACGTCGTCCTGCCCGCTGTGGCGCTGCAGCACCAGCAGGAAGGCGGCGAGCGCCACCGTGGCCGGGGTGACGTCCTGCTCGCGCGCCAGCGACGCGACCCGCTGCCATGACGCCCGCGGGCAAGAGTGGCGGACCGTGGCGGTCGCGCCGTTCGGCAGCGCTGGGCGTGGCCGGTCCGCCGGCAGCTCCAGTGGCATCAGCTCCCGCAGTGCCTGCCGCCAGTACGTCAACGCCGCCTCGAGGGTGGCGCCGGTCAGCTCGCGGCGCTGCCAGGCGGCGAAGTCGGCGTAGCTCCACAGTGGCCGCGCCAGCGGCACGGGCCGGCCGGCGCGGCGCGCCGCGTACAGCGCGCCCAGCTCCTCGGCGAGCACGGCCAGTGACCACTCGTCCGCCGCGATCTCGTGCGTGACCAGGAGCAGCACGTGGTCGTGCCGATCCAGGCGGAACAGCGCGGCGCGCAGCGGCGGCGCACTGCCGAGGTCGAGCGGGCGGGCCGCCTCCTCGCGGATGCGCCGCCACAGCTCCTGCTCGGCCGCCCCGCCGGCCCCGCTGCTCAGGTCGAGCTGGGAGAGCGCCGCCGGCGCCTGCGCCACGACCGCCTGCCATGGCTCGCCGCCGTCGCTGTGGAAGGTGGTGCGCAGGACCGCGTGGCGGGCCACCAGCTCGTCGAGGGCGCCAGCGAGGGCCTCGGGGTCGAGCTGGCCGTGAAGCCGCCAGGCGACCGGCAGGTTGCCGACCGCCGAGCCAGGCGTCAGCCGGTCCAGCAGCCACAGGCGCTGCTGCGCGAAGGAGAGCGGCACCCGCTTGCCAGGGTGTGCGCGTTCGGCCTGCTCAAGGGAGAACCTGGCGGTCTGCATCTGGTCCACGCTCCCGCTCGGCCCACTCCGGGCGGCCGGCGGCCCCATGAGCCCCGGCGAAATGTGGGGCGGAATGTCTGGAGGGACGTGCTGTACCAATTCCTGGCAGTACGTTAGGCTTCACGTCGTCACCTGTCAATGCCTTTCGTCGGGAACGAGATACGCCTAGAGCCGACGATATATCCCAAGATATGGGCAATATACGGGAATTGCTCCGACTGATCAAGATCAAAAGAGTCTTGATGGTAACGGAATGAGCGAAGGGAGGCGCCGGGATGGGCGACGAGCTCCACCAGCCTGTCTGCAAGGTCGTTCGCAACGACGAGGTGCAGTACTCCATCTGGCCTGCCGACCGGGAGAACCCGCCCGGTTGGCGTGACGCCGGCAAGCAGGGCACCAAAGAGGAGTGCCTGGCCTACGTCGGTGAGGTATGGACGGACATGCGACCGCTGAGCCTGCGCCGGCAGATGGCCGAGGCCGCCTCGGGCGAGGCCTCCCCCCACTAGCCGGCCTCCCCGCCGGATCCGGTCAGCCTCGGCAGCATGGAGTTGCCCTCGTTGGCCCCGGGTGCCGGGATCCCCAGGAAATCGCAGACCGTCGCGGCGACATCGAGGATCCGCACCGGCACGTCGGCGCGGGCGGGCGGGATGCCGGGACCGGCGGCGAACAGCATCGTGCGGATCGCCCGCGTCCACGGCAGCGAGGTGTCGTGCTCGCCGGTGAAATCGCGTAACAGCCGCGTGCGCCGGAACAGGGGCACCTGGTCGCGGCGCAGGACGTGTCCTTGCAGCACGGTGGGCGGCAGGTGGAAGGTCGTCCGGCTCTGGTAGCCGGGCGCCATCGCCATGACGACGTCGCCTATGGAGCTGCCGTACAGGCCGAAGCCGCGGGCGTCCTCGCGGGCGACCGCCAGCCGCACCGGGTGCTGGCCGGTCCGCTCGTCCACCACCGAGTACAGCAGCGAGATGATCCGGTCGACCACCTCTGCCCGGCGCTCCGGCGGCACGGTCCCTTGCGGGTCCCGTCCCCGCAGGTTGAGGTACACCCGGTAGCTGCTGGCGTAGGCGCTGGTGGTCGACCAGTCCACCCGTGCGGCGCCGGTACGCCGGTCCCGGCGCAGGCCGAGCAGGCCCTCCTTGAGGAGCAGATGGTTGACGAGGAAGTTGGTGTGGTAGCTGTCGTGGCCGTGCTCGCCGAGCACCAGCACCAGGGTGTCATCGTCCAGTTCGTCGTGTACCGCGCCGACGTAGCCGTCGACCAGGGTGTGTGCGCGCGCCAGGACGCCGCGGTAGTAGTCGGCGCGCTCGGCGTCGTACTGCGGATGGGCCGGGTCGATGGCCCCCCAGTACAGGTGATAGGCCATGTCGAGGACGTGGACCTGGCTGATGAACAGGTCCCAGTCGGTGCTGCGCAGCAGGTGCCTGGCGGCCCGGGTCATCCAGTCCAGATGCTGCTGGTAGACCTCGAGCTGGGTGTCGTCGTCGATCCAGCCCTGCAGGCGGTCGTAGGACTCGGTCCACTCCGCAAACGGCCCGGCTACGCGCTGCAGCTCCGCGGCGAGCGACGGCGGGTGGGTGTAGCCCTCGTCGGCGTGGACCTGGCTCTGGTACAGGCGCAGCCGGCGCCCCTCCAGGTCGAGCGCGGTCACCTTGAAGCGCACGTGCCCGCGGCGCTGCTCGCCGGCCGGCCCGGTCACCGACACCTGGAGCCATCCGGTCCAGTCTCCCGGCCGCGCGACCTGGGCCTCCTGGTAGCGACGCCGGGTGCTGACCAGCAGCACGTCCTCGCCGGCGGCGCCGGCGGCCAACAGGCGCACGACGGCGCCGGGCGCCCCCGACCCCGCGATCGGCACGGCCGTCTCCCACCGCGGCGTCAGCTTCTCCGGCAGGCCCTCCCACTGTCGTGGCTCGCCGACTTCCAGCCGGCCCTCCTGCTCGTCCTCGAGGTTGTCCTGGTCACGGGTCATCCACTCGACCGTGCCCGTGCCGAGTTCGGCGGCAGCGCCGTTGTGCCTCGGATGAGTGTCCCAGCAGCCAGAGGCGGCGAGGTCCCACACGCATTTCATCCCGCCCCAGCCGGCCGCGCCGTCGACCTGCAGCAGCCGGTCGCCCCCGGTAGTCGGCCAGGAGAGCGGGAACTTCAGCAGCACGCTGATGCGCCCGGCCCGGGCGGCGGCCTGCCAGAGGAACTCGGCGCGACTGGCGTCCGAGGTGAGGCTGTGGATCTTGCGGTCGAGCGGGTCGCCCTCGCGGTGGACGGCGAAGCCCTCGACACCGTGGGTGCTCGGCCAGGCGCCGGTGGCGACCGTGGTCCAGCCAGCGGGCGTGGTCGGCGGCATGGTCGGCACCATCTCGGCCGAGAACCCCCGAGCGCGCAGCGCCGCCAGGTGCGGCATGTGGCCCGAGGCGAGGAACCGTTCGACCATGACCGGGGTGATGCTGTCCAGCCCGATCACCACCACCCGGCGTCTCGTGGTCATGCTCGCCGGCCTCCCTTCGTCACGATCCCGTCGCCGGACGGCTGCCCGGCTGCCGGTGGCGGGGCGGTCTGCTCGCCGGCCGCGCGGGCCGCGCCCGCCAGCTCGCCCGCCAGCTCCTCCAGCGCCGTCGCCAGCACCGCGATGCTGCGCAGGTAGTCGTCCAGGTCGACGTGTTCCTCGTCGGTGTGGCCGAGGATGCTCTCACCCGGCCCGTAGCTGGCGATCGGCACGTTCCAGTAGGCGACCACCGTGTTCATGTCCGAGGTGCCGGTCTTGAGGACGTGGACCGGCGCCCCGCCTTGTGCGCGGACGCCGGCGCGCAGAGCGCGCACCGCCGGGCTTGAGTCCTCCACGACCACCGCCTCGATCATGTTGAGCAGCTCGATGCACGCGCCGCGGGAGCGGTGGTGCAGGGCGGCCAGCAGTGCCTTCTCGTCGAAACGCGGCGGCAGCCGGCAGCTCACCGTCATCGAGGCCTCGGCGATGCCACCATGGAACTCCTCGAGGGCGGCCAGCGGCTGCCAGAAGGCGCCCCCCTGCCGCTCGCCACCGCTACCGAGGAGCTCGACCAGGTCGGACCACAGCTCGGTGGCGACCTCGCTCGCCCTGGGGACCGGGGTGCTGGAGTGCATCGCCGGCCTGGTCACCTGGAACCGCAGGTCGAGCTTGCCCTTGTAGCCGATGACCACCTTCGACCAGCCGGCTGGCTCGCCGACCACCACGGCGTCGGGGTAGAACGTGCGGCCAATGTGATTGGCCCCCCTGGACTGCGGCGTTTCCTCCTCGACTGCGCCGGCTACGAGCACCCGGGCCGGCAGGCCGGGGCGGGGCCTGGCAGCCTGGATCATCGCCGCCAGCGCCGCCTTGGCGTCGGCCGCGCCGCGCCCGTAGAGCTTGCCGCCCTCGCGCCTAGTGGGCAGCTCGCCGGGGATCGTGTCGAGGTGCCCGAGTAGCATGATGGTGGGACCCTCCGCCGGGCCGGTGGCGCCGATCAGATTGCCGGCCTGGTCGATGCGCACCTCGAAGCCGCGTTCGGCCAGGTAGCGGGAGAGGAACAGCGCCAGCTCGCGCTCGCGGCCCGACGGCGAGGGGATCGACACCATCTTCTCCAGCAACTCGATCGCCTCGTAGTCGCTCACCCCAGCACGACCTCCTCTCGGGGCTCGGTCTGCGCCAGGAGCACCCTGGTGCCGGCGCCCGCTAGCGCGCGCAGTATTGGGCGAGACCGCCGCCCGTCGGCGACGCGCACGTCCGGCACACCGCCGAGCAGTGCCTCCCAGGCGGCTATTAGCTTCAAGCCCATGCCACCCGCGGCGCGGACGGCGGTGGGGCTGGTCGGTGACAGGCGCAGCTCGCGGATCAGGGTGCTGTCGTCGTGCTCGTCGCGCAGCACCCCGGCGGCGCCGGTCAGCAGCACGAGCTGGCGAGCTCCCAGGGCGGCGGCGACGGCCGCGGCGGCACGGTCGGCGTCGACGTTGACGATCCCGCCGTCCTCGGCGATGGCCGGTGGCGACACCACCGGCGTGTAGCCGGCGTCCAGCAGACCGCTGAGCAGATCAGCGGCGACGCCGACGATGCGGCCGCTGTGGTCGCCACGCACCACCACAGTGCGGCCGTCCACCACCGCGCGGCGCGCGGGCTTGCGCCTGGCGCGCAGCAGCCCGCCATCGACGCCGCTCAGGCCGACCGCGCGCACGCGCTGAGCGAGCAGCCAAGTGACCAGCTCTGGCTTGACCTTGCCGAGCAGCGCGAGCAGCAGGATCTCGATGGTCGCGGCGGTGGTGAGGCGGCTGCTGACGCCGGAGGGCGAGACGAGCCGCTCCTGCGGTATGCCGAGCCGGGCGCCGAGGCGCTCGATCTCGGCCGAGCCGCCGTGGACCAGCACGACCCTGCGGCCCTGCCGGACCAGCGCGGCGACGTCGGCGCACACCTGCTCCCGCGCGACCAGGGCGTTGCCGCCGCACTTGACCACCATAAGCTCGCCTGGCGCCATGTGACCCGTCGACCTCCTCAGATCGGGTGCAGGCCGGGAAAGCCCAGGCCGGCTCCCTCGTCGTAGCCCATGCGCAGGTTCAGGCACTGCACGGCGTTGCCCGCGCCGCCCTTGACCAGGTTGTCCAGCGCGGCCACCAGCACCACCTCCCCGCGCTCGGGGTCGCTGGCGAAGCCCACGTCGCAGTAGTTGGAGCCCAGCAGGATCTTGGGCTCCGGCAGGCGGAAGGTGCCCTTGCGGTGCACCACGATGCGGACGAAGCGAGCGCGGCCGTAGTAGTCACGGTAGATCTCCCGCAGCCGCCGCTCGTCCAGCGGCTCGCTGGAGCGCGCCCGGCAGAGGACCTGCACGCCCCGTACTGCCTCCACCCCGGTGGCGGACATATGGACCTCCAGCCCGGTCGCCTGCGCGACCTCCGCCTCGTGGCGGTGCCGCTGCGGCGCGAACACCCGCATCGCCCCGCTGCGCTCGGCGTGCTGGCTGGCCGGGTTCAGCGAGGTGCCTGAGCCGCTGGACCCGGTGCGCGCGTCGATCAGCACCGGCGCCTCGAGCAGCCGCTCGCGGGCCAGCGGGTGCAGGGCGAGGATGGCGGCGTTGGCCGTGCAGCCGGGCACGGCGATGCGCTCGGCCGAGGTCAGCTCGGCCGGGAAGATCTCGGGCAGGCCCGGCACGAAGCTGGCCACCAGCTCCTCGGCCTGATGCGGCGCGTCGTAGTAGCGCCGGTACGTGGCTGGCTGCCTGAGGCGAAAGTCGGCGCTCAGGTCGACGGTCAGCTTCGCTTTGCCGAGCAGCCCTGGCAGCACCCGCATGGCGCTGCCGTGCGGCAGGGCCGAGAGCAGCACGTCACACTCCTCGAGCGCCTCCAGCGGCGAGAACCTGAGGTCGGTCTGGCCGCGCAGGTTGGGGTGCAGGGAGTCGACCCGCTTGCCGGCGAAGCGCCGCGAGGCGACCTGGCCGAGCTCGACCTCGGGATGGCCGAGCAGCAGCCGCAGCAGCTCGCCGCCGACGTAGCCGCTGCCGCCGAGCACCGACGCCCTCATCGCGCCGCGCTCCCGGCCATGTACTGGAAGGCGCCGAGCTCGCGCAGGGCGTAGGCCACCAGGGCATCTGCGATGTCGAGCTCAGTGACGCTCTGCAGCGCGCGGAACTCCACCGTGTGGTTGACCTCCAGCACGCGCAGCCCCCCGCCGCGGTCCTCCAGCAGGTCGACCCCGACCACCCCGCCGCCCACCGCCTTGGCGGCCAGGAGTGCAAGCTCGGCGACGTCCCCGACCAGCGGGCAGGCGACGGGTTTGGCGCCGCGCGCGACATTGCAGCGCCAGTCGCGCGAGACCCGGTACATGGCGCACAGGGGCTGGTCGCCGACGACGATCACGCGGATGTCCCTGTCGGGCTTGTCGACGTGCTCCTGCGCGTAGACGACGTGCTGCTGGGGGTTGGGCAGGGCCTGTCGGTGCTCGAGCAGGGCCAGCGCCGCCTCCTGGTCGCGAACGCGGGCCGCCAGGCGGCCCCACGATCCGACCAGCGGCTTGAGCACCACCGGGTAGCCGAGCGCCTCGATCGCCTCCGCCGCCCCGGCGGTGCTCAGCGCGACCGCGGTGCGCGGTGTGGGCAGGCCCGCAGCGACCAGCGCCAGCGACGTCAGCAACTTGTCCCCGCAGGTCTGGATGACCGCAGCCGAGTTGACGCTGGGGATGCCCTTGGCCTGGAGCAGGCGCGCCGCGTATAGGGCGCGGGTGTGCGCCAGCTCGCGGCTTATCGCCCCGCAGTAGGGCGGCGGCGCGCCGTGCAGGTCGAACCAGAGGGCACGCGGGTCCAGGTGCTGGAACGGCACGCCACGTCGCTCGAGCGCCTCGAAGATGCGCCGCTCCTCGAACCGGGTTCGCGAGGCCAGCACGGCCAGCAGCGCGCGTCCGTCCTCGGGGCCCACGCTACTCGCCCCAGTCCTCCTCGAGCTCTGGCGCGAGCGCCAGAGCCGGCGGCTCGGTCATGATCACCTCCAGGTCGGTACGGCAGTCGGGGCACTCGACGATCTCGCTCATGCGGACCGTCTCAGGAAGCTCTACCTGCGCATCGCATTCCGGGCACGCGGTTGCCATCCCTGGTCACCTCACCTCGATGTCGGCGGCGGTCCTCCCACGCCGGCGAACTTCCCGGCTTTGACTTCGTCGAGCGCGGCCAGCGCGGCCACGACCACCTCTTCGCTGGACACGCCGTACAGGTCCAGCAGCGTCTCGTGCTCTCCGGGCACCTCGGCGAAGGTGTCCGGCACGCCGACCCGGATCACCAGGGTTGGGTGCAGCTCTGAGAGGCGCTCGGCCACGGCGGCGCCGAGGCCGCCGGTGAGCCAGTGGTCCTCCACCGTGACCACGGCCTGACAGCGGGTGGCGGCGTCGATCAGCGCCCTGGTGTCGATCGGCTTGATCGTGTGGAGGTTGAGCACCTCGGCCGAGATCGGGATGTCGAGCTGGGCAAGGCGGTCGTGGGCGTTCAGAGCGGCCATCACCGGCAAGGGGCCACAGGCCACGATGGCGACGTCATCGCCGCTGCGCAGTCGCTCCGCACACCCGATCCGGAGGCTCTGTGGGTCGGAGGCCTGGATCAGCGGTGTGCCCTTGCGGCCCAGGCGGATATAGACCGGGCCGGGCAGGTCGAGCGACTGCACGATCAGCGCACGGGTGGCGGCCGCGTCCGCAGGCACCAGCACGGTCATGCCCGGCAGGGCCCGCATGATGGCGAGGTCCTCCAGGGCGTGGTGGCTGGGGCCAAGGTGGCCAGCGGCCAGCCCACCGTGCGTCGCCACCACCCGCACCGGCAGGTTGTTGTAGGCGATGTCCAGCTTCACCGCCTCGAGCGCCCGGGTGCTGGCGAAGGCGGCCATGGTGTTGACGAATGGTCGCTTGCCGGAGGCGGCGAGGCCCGCGGCGGCGCCCATGACATTGTGCTCGGCGATGCCGAGGTTGATGTAGCGATCGGCGGCGGCACCGAAGTCCACGCCGTTGAACAGCCCTGTGTCGGTGTCGAGGCAGTACAGGCGCTGATCGTGCTGCATCAGCTCCACCAGCAGGTCGCGGTAGGTCTCACGACTGGAGACGCCAGGGGCGTCCGGGGAAGGAGCCGCCGTATGCTGCTCCTCAGTCGGCGTCGCTCGGTTGACCATCTGCTCTCCTCTGCTGTGCGCGGAGCTTGGCAAGGATCCGGGCGTGCAATCGTGTGCTCAAGGTGGCGTAGTGGCTCTCGCGCCTACCTTCGATGGATGCCACCCCCCTGCCCTTGACGGTGTGGGCGATCAGCACGGTGGGCCGGCCGGCCACGGTCGGGCAGGCGTGCAAGATCTGGGCCAGCGCCTCCAGGTCGTGCCCGTCGGCCTGGTGCACGGTCCAGCCGAAGCTGGACCAGCGTTGGTCGAGCGGCTCCAGCGCGATCGTCGTCTCGGTGCCGCCAGTGATCTGCAGGCCGTTGCGGTCGACGATGGCCACGATCCGGTCGAGCTCCAGGCTGCTCGCGGCCATGGCGGCCTCCCAAACCGACCCCTCCTGGAGCTCGCCGTCGCCGAGCACCACGTAGCAGCGGGTCGGGCGGCGGTCGTCCCTGGCGGCGATGGCGAAGCCGATGGTGAGGGCGAGCCCGTGGCCCAGCGACCCGGTCGGCATCTCGACGCCCGGAACGGTCCGGACAGGGTGCGCCATGAAGCGGCTGCCGCGTGTCCCATACTGCTCGAGCTCCTCCACCGGGAAGAAGCCGCGCTCGGCGAGCGTGGCGTACAGCGCGAGCGCGCCATGGCCCTTGCTGAGAATGAAGATGTCGCGGTCGGGTGCCGAGGGGTTGGACGGGTCCACGCGCAGCACGTCGAAGTAGAGCGCGGTGAGCACCTCGACCAGCGACATCGAGCCGCCGAGGTGCCCGCCCTCGGGGCTGGCGCACATCGTGACGACGTGCTCGCGGATCGCGAAGGTGCGCTCCTTGAGCCGCCGGAGCCGTTCCTCACTGCCGTGCACGTTGAACTTCCCGTGGGAGAGGCTGCGGGCGCTCGTGCCCGTCGGACCGTGAGCGCGCCATCCGGGCGATGACGTCGACGTGCTCCCAGACCTTCTCGAAGGCGTCGGCATAGCGGTCGAGGAGCGCGCCGCTGTGAGGGTTCAGGTGGCGCTTCTGGAGCGTGAGCGAGTCCTCGATCACGGCGCTGGCGTTGGGCCAGCTCCCGTCCTGTCGCGCGCCGCTGATCGCCCATGGGTAGCCGCGGCCAAAGCCGACCCGCTCCCGGAACACGCGTTGCTCGGGCAGGGGCATGAGCTGGTACTGCGACATCGGCACCCCCTCGGCGCGCAACGCCCGGCGCAGCGCCCGCCGGAAGCCGGCGCGGCTGGCGCCCTCGGCTCCGGCGGCCTGTGGATCGAAGCGGAAGCGGAGGATGTGCCAGACGTGGGTGGCCTCGGGCGTGGACGTCGGGACCTGGGTGCCCGGCAGGGCGCTGAGCCGCTCGAGCAGGCGCCGGACGTTCGCCTGCCGCTGCGCCTCGTAGCGGTCGAAGCGGCTGAGCTGGGAGCTGGCGAACGCCGCCTGGACGGGGTTGAGCTTGTGGTTCCAGCCGAGGACGTGGGCGACGTAGGTGCGTTCCTTAACGTCCGGCTCGATCACCTCGCCGAACTGCCGCGCCATGCGCACCTTGGCGGCGACCTCGGCGCTGCCGGTGGTGAGCAGGCCGCCCTCGCCACAGGTCGGGAGGTTCTTGGTGACCTGCAGGCTGAACGCGCCGGCCTGGCCGAGGCCGCCGACCTTGCGACCGCGCCAGGTGGCGCCGTGCGCCTGCGCGGCGTCCTCGATCACCGCCAGGCCGTGAGCGCGGGCGAGCTGGTCGATCGCTGCCATGTCCGCGGGCAGCCCGTGCAGGTGCACCGCCAGGATCGCCGCCGTCCGCGAGGTGATGCTGGCCGCGGCCGCGGCGGGGTCGATGTTGAAGGTGACTGGGTCGATGTCCACGAAGACCGGCACGGCGAGCTGGTGCAGCGGCGCCAGGCCGCTGGCGATGAAGCTGAGCGCCGGCACCAGCACCTCGTCGCCGGGGCCGACTCCGAGCGCGAACAGGGCCAGTGCCAGGGCAGCGGTGCCGCTGGCCAGGCCGATGCAGTGGCTGACGCCGACGTGCCGCGCCCATTCCTCCTCGAGCCTGCGCACGGCTACCTCGCCCTCGGCGTTGGACACGAGCTTGCCGCTGGACAGGGTCTCCAGGACCGCCTGGCGGTCCTCGTCGGTGACGATCGGCCAGTCGACGTGGCGGAGCTCCCGTGGGACCGCCGGCGTCCCTCCGAATATGGCCAGGGTCTGCATCGTCGCGTCTCCAGCTCAGTCGAGGTACAGCGTCTCCAGTCGGCTGGCCAGCTCCGCCTGGTCGTCGACCGAGTAAGGCTCGCGGAGGTCCTCGAGGAGGGAGCGCCCGTCGAGCTGGCCTTGGTCGAGGCGGAGCAGGTCAAGGATGGTTGGGGCGATGTCGTAGATGCTCAGCGCGTGGCAGGTGCCCACCGCCCCGATGCCGGGGCCGGCCAGCGCCAGGAAGCCGTGCTGGGCGTGGCTGGCCACGTCCTCACCGTCCGGTGGGCTGATGGTCTGGCCGTGGCCCACGCTGTTGCGGGCGAGCAGCCGCAGCTCGTCGAACTGCACGCACAGGTCCGGGCAGCTTGCGGCGAATGGGCCCGAGTACAGCTCCTCCCTGCTGTGCACCTGCACCTTGGGCGCCTGACCGTCGTCACCGGCCAGCTCCAGCAGGTGGGCGGCCAGCTCGCGGGCGACCCCGTCGGCCTGCTCCTCGTCGAGCCACCCCAGCGGCAGCACGCCCGCGCGGTTCAGCCAGATCTGGCCGCCGAAGCCGCTGGCCCAGGCGCGCGTCCGCGCCCAGTCCACCGGCGCGTCGACCAAGCGGCAGGCGGTGCCGACCTGTTCTTCGAGCACAAGGTAGCCGGCGCGCGCCAACCAGTCGTTGAGGTTCACCGTGCCGTCGAGCCGTTGCACGCCGTGGTCGCTGGCGACCAGCACGGCGCTGTCGCCGGGCAGGTCGTCCAGCAGCCCGCCGAGCTGCTGGTCGCAGCGGACGTAGTGGTCGTGGACGGCGTCGGGGTCGTGGCGGTCGTCGAGGAAATAGTGGGCGACCCGGTCGGTGCCGGTGCAGACCATGAAGGCTAGGTCCCATTCGCCGCCGGCGAGCAGGTGGCGGGCCAGGTCGAAGCGCTGCCGGTCGAGCGCGTCGAGCTTGTGCAGCAACGCCTGGCGGTCGCCGCGCACGTCGCTGTCGGTGATGGCGGCGTCGAACAGCAGCGGCTGGCCGAGCAGCGAGGTCCAGCGCTCCTTGAGCGCCGGCGGGTGGGTGACCGGCCGGTCGGCGCTGGGCGCCATGATGCAGGACAGCACGATGCCGCCCTGCCGGCGGGGCGGCGGGTAGCTGACCGGGACCGACAGCGCCACGGTGCGCAGCCCGGCACGGTCGGCGCGGTCGAAGACGGTGTCGGCCCGCACCATGCCGGCGTGGACCAGGCGCTGCTCGGCGTAGCTGCCCGGCTTGCGCGTGGTGAAGTCCGTGAAGCCGAACCATCCGGGGTTGCGGCCGGTGACCATGCTGGTCCACGCCGGGGGCGTGACCGGCTGGACGATGCTGAGCAGCGGCCCATGCGCCCCGCGCTCCATCAGCTCGCGTAGGTTGGGCAGGTCGGCCAGCCAGGTGCTGGCGAGCTGGTAGTCGAAGCCGTCCAGGCCGACGACCAGGACCCGGGTCATCGCGCCGCCACCTCCTCGGCCTGCCGCCGCGCCGCCCAGCGGCTGCGGTCGAGCTCCTCGACCGCCAGCGCCACCAGGTCCGCAGCGTGCCGGTAGGCGTGCTCCACCGCGCGCCCGTGGCGGGCCAGGTCGGCGGCGACCGCGGCTGGGTCACGGCGCCCGTGCGCCCCGGTGATGCGCAGGCCGGTCCAGGCGTGCGCCACCGACTCGACCGCACGGCCTGCCTCGCTCAGCGCGGGCAAGTCCCAGGCCCGCCCGCGCTCGCGCAGGAGCTCGCCGTGCAGGCTGGCCTGTGCCTGCACCCCCCAGCCGAAGACGTACAGCTCCAGCAGGGCGCTGCTGTCGCCGCGGCCGGCGCGGGCGAGCAGTTCGTCGAGGAAGCCGCGCAGCCCGGGCAGTCCTAGCAGCCCGCCGGCCAGCCCGTCGCCGCCGCCGGCCAGGTCGTCGAGGTTGGACTGGAGCACCGAGCGCAGCCACGGTCGGTCCTCGACCGGCCAGGGCTCGCCCAATGTGACCTCCAGCCAGCGGCGGCCGATGGCGGCGTTGCTGAAGAAGTCGTCCTGCTCGTCCCGCGGGTTGGTGGACCCCCAGCTCCTGAGGAAGTCCTCCACCGGGATCGGCCCCTGGAACGCCGGGGGCATCGCGTCGGAGACCTCGACCGTGCCGTCGCCGAACCCGTACACCACCAGCAGGTGGGCGGCGTGCACATCGTGCCAGGCGGGCCGGAACGGCAGGTGGTAGTTGTCGACCACGGCGATCGGCAGGCGGGCGGCGCCGACCTGGTCCCGCAGCGGCGCCAGGGGGTCGCTGCCGTCCGGCCCGGCGTGCCAGCGCGAGGCGACCGGGTGATGGGGCGCCAGGCTCGCCCCCAGGCTGCCGTGGCGGCAGCCGTAGTAGAACTCCTCGGTGGTCACCTCTCCGGGCCGGCAGTAGAAGCCCCAGGCGGCGCCCAGCGCGGCCAGCGGTTCCCTGCCCGCGTGCAGCAGCACGGTGGCGAAGGTGGCCTGCAGGCAGCTCACCAGGTCGCGGTACCACAGGCGGACAGGACCGTTCACGCGCATCGCGGCCTCCCCATGGTGGCTGGCCGGTCGGCCGCGGCGCAGCAGGGCGCCAGCGCCAGCGTGACGGCGAACACGTGGACGGCAAGGTTGCGGGGCAGGCGCAGGCGGACCAGCGGCGCGCGGCGGATGGCGGGGACGCGCTGGCACCACAGCGTGGCCGCGACGCCCTTCTGGACGTGGTGCGGGTAGTGCATCACCGGGCAGACGAACGCGGCCGTCTCGCCGAACAGCGCCGGCGCGGCCCAGAAGTCGGAGACGCGCAGCGGCTCGAAGTCGACCATACCGTCGTCGAAGTGCAGGGCCACCGCGTCCTCGGCACGGCGCTCGGACGCAACCAGCAGCCAGACCCAGTCGACGTGCGCCGGCGGCACCGGGATGACCTGGCCGGCGCAGCGCAGGTTGTTGCGCAGACCGTCCTCCTTGGGCGGGAAGACGAAGGGGACCCCGTCGACGACCACGTGGGCGCCACTGGCGGGCAAGTGCTCGGCCGCGAAACTATTGCCCCAGACGTTGAAGGCCCCGTCACCCGGGTTGGCGGCGGTCGAGATGGCGTCGTTGTCGAAGTACGGCTGCAGGTCCAGGGACTCGAAGCCTTGCCGAATGCGCATCTTGCCTCCTGCCGCGAGCAGCGGGCCGACCGGCACGCCAGGGCCGGTCTAGCCGAGGTATCCGAGCGCCTCCAGGCGCTGCTCGATCGCTGTCTCTTCCTCCAGGGTGTAGACCTTGTCCTCGGTGGGGGCGACCAGGCCGCGGGCCTCCAGGGCGGCGAGGACGCGCTGCGCGCACGCCTCGACCGGCTCGTGGTCAGTCCGCACGACGACCTCGGGCGCCAGCGGCGTCTCGTAGGGATCGGAGACGCCGGTGAAGTTGGGGATCTCGCCGGCGAGCGCCCGAGCGTAGAGGCCCTTGACGTCCCGCCGGATGCAGGTCTCCAGGGATGCGTCGACCAGTACCTCGATGAAGTTGGGGACCGTGGCACGGATCCGGTCGCGCGCCACGCGGTAGGGGGAGATGGCGGCGCCCAGCACGGCGACGCCGTGCTGGGCGAGCTTGCCGGCGACGAAGCCGATGCGGGCGACGTTGGCGTCGCGGTCTGCCCGGCTGAACCCCAGGTCCTGGCAGAGGGTGGTGCGGAGCTGGTCGCCGTCGAGCAGCTCGACGTCAACGCCGCGGCGTGCCAGCTCCGCCGCGACGGCTCCCGCGAGCGTGGTCTTGCCCGCGCCGGAGAGACCGGTGAACCAGACCACGAAACCCGGGCTTGGAGTCAGAGTCATTCGACCACCTTTCCGCGCTGCCGCGGTCGCGGTGGCAGCCCAAACAGCGCCTGGAGGGTTGGCGCGACGTCGTACAGAGACAGGTCCGACCGGAAACCGCGGCCGACACCGTCGCCGTGGAGCACGAAGACGCCCTGCTCGGCGTGGTTGGCGTCGTCGGGCCCGGTGTCGTTCTCGAAGGTGTACAGGCCCTCGCCGAGCCCCAGCGACCCGATCGCGCGCCAGCGGAGGTCGCCGAAGTACACGATGAGGTCCGGCGCCACCCCGCGGACCTCGGGGTAGACCTCCTCTGGCCGGAACGCGCGCGTGCCCATGGGCCGCCCTTGATGGTCGGTGAGCGCTTCGAGCGCGTCCACGAGCTGCTGCCGCACGGACTCGTACTGCGACGCTGGCACCGTACCCTGCGGCTCGCGCCCCTCCACGTTGACGAACAGGCGGCCGTAGTAGCCGCCCTCGCCCCATGCCGTCGTGCGGGCCCAGTCGACCTTGACCTTGGCCAGCGGCGTGGGGCCACTGGGCTGCTCGGCGAGGACGAGCAGCCCTTCGCGCAGCAGCCACTCGTTGAAGCAGAAGCCGCCGAGCATCGGCTGCGCGCCGTGGTCGGAGACGACCAGCACCGCGGTGTGGTCGGGCAGCACCTCCAGGAAGGCGGCGAGCTGCCGGTCGACCATGCGGTAGTAGTCGCGGAAGGTGTCGGCGAGGGGATTGCCGGGCCGGTGCTTGGGGTGCTCGGGGTCGCAGTACTTCCAGAAGCCGTGGTGGAGCCGGTCCGGCCCCATATCGACGAAGGCGAAGAAGTCCCATGGCCGGGTGGTGGCCAGGTGCCGCGCCAGCATGAAGCGCTGCTCGGTCATGTCGAAGACCTGCTGGCGGACGCGCTCGAGGTCGTGCGCACGGAAGTCGGCCACGTCCAGGACGTAGCCGCCGGTGACCCGCTGCACCTCCTCGCGCAGCTCCGCCGGCCAGGTGAAGCTCGCCTCGGTCGAGGGGGTGAGGAAGCAGGACACCATCGCCCCGCGCAGCGGCGAGGGCGGGTAGGTTCCTGGCACGCCCAGCACAACGCTCTCCTTGCCGGCGTCGCCGAGCAGGTCCCACAGGCGCGGCACCTTGATGGCGCGGGAGGTGGCGAACTCCAGCCCGTCGTAGCTGTGGTCGTTGCGGTTGCGGAAGCCGTAGACGCCCAGCTCGCCCGGGGAGAGACCGGAGAGCATGCACGACCAGGCGGGCACGGTGATCGGCGGGACCACGCTGCGCATCGGCCCCCACAGGCCCTCCTCGCGCAGCCGCGTCAGGGTGGGCATGTCGTCGGCGTAGCGGTCGAACAACAGCTGCGGGGTGCCGCAGTCGAGGCCGATCAGGGCAAGGCGGGTGGCGCGGCTCACTGCTGGGCGACCCCCTCGTCTCCGTGGCGGACCAGGGCGGCGGCTTCGGCCGCGGAGATGCGGATCGAGGCGCCGGCGCGTACACGGGCCTCGGCCTCCTCGGTCGTGATCCAGCGCTGCACGAGCTGACCGCCGTGCGGGGGTTGCTGGGGGGTGGTGGAGGTGAGCTGGAGGGCGGTGGTCGGGCCGGCTCCCGAGAGCACGGCGCGGTCGCCGTTGACTGTCACCGAGGCAACCTCCCCGCCCGAGCGGGCAGCTGTGAACGATAACGATACGGCGCTTTCGCTCGTATCAGCTGTTCCGTGCAGCCCCAGGCGTGTTCGCCGCGGTCGAGCGGCTCGACGACAGCACTCGCCTGGTTAATACCATGCTGAGACACGCAATGCAATAGGAAAGTTACTTTGATGGGAACGGTAAACCGTCGAAGCAGTCATTTAGGAAAAGAGGTATAAAAATAGGAAAATAAGCCCTAACCCGTGCAAGGCAGGAGACGGCGCGGGGCCAGCCCGCGGTGGGCTCGGGCCGGCTCAGCTCGGCGAGATCAGAACCTGCTGGCGCTGGCGGTAGGCTCGTGCCTTGGCGCGGCTGCCGCAGGTGGTCATCGTGCACCAGGTCGCCGAGCGGTTCTTCGAGCGGTCGTAGAAGACCCAGCGGCAGTGCTCCTCACGGCAGGCTTTGAGCCGACTCCAGGTGCCCGTGCCCCTTGCCATGACGGCGACTGACAAGAGCTGCCCGAGGGCCGCGTCGAAGTCGTCCCGCATGGGGCCGAGATCGAGACGGCCCTCTCGGTCGGCGACGACCCGCAGCCCGACGCGGCGCGCGCAGCGGTTGAAGACTGCGATGCTGCGCGGGTCCACGCGCCTGCCGTTGTTGCCGGCGAGCAGGTCCCGGAGGGCCTCACGCAGCTCGATCGCGAGCAGCCAGCCTTCCTGGGTCACCTCAGAGTGCCGGCTCAGCAGGCCGTTCGCGGTCGCCCAGGCGGCCAGCATGGCCGGGTCGCTCAACAGGTCACGGCCGGTGTTGAGGTTGTTGGTGTTGACGAACGCCTGCAGCAGACCGAGGCGGCCAGGGGCTGGTGCCCGCTCACAACCTTCTTGCCCCACTTCGGATCACCCCTACCCACACGAGCCTGTGGCCTCGCGGTCCCACCTGCGCACCGGACCAAGCCTACCACCGTCTAAATTACGGCGGTAACGATGGTGCCATGCGATCCGCAACTGCACCCAGAATGCAGCCGGCGACCCTGGCGTACCACCCGCGTATCCCGGAACACCGGCGACTGGAGCAGCACCGGACCTCGAGCGCGCAGTGCGCCGGCCGACTGCGCCACGCGGCGTCGCGAGCGTCGTTGCCGGTACCTGCGGACCCTCATGAGGTTGCCGCACTGGTCCATGGTGCACCAGCGACGCGAGCGGTTCCGGGAGCAATCGTAGAACACCCACGCGCAGGCCTCGTTGGAGCATGTCTTGAGGCGGGGCCAGGTGTCCAGGACCATGGCGACCTGGACGATCGCAAACAGGCTTCCCAGGGCCTGCTCGATCCCAGCCGACTCGGGCACGAGCTCGAGCTGTCCGCCGGCTCCGAACCGAAAGGTCATGCAGACGTTCCGGGCGATCCGGTTGAGGCGCTCCAGGGTGTGCGGGTCCGGCGTCCCGCCGCTGTTGGCCAGCATTACTGGACTCGGGCGGGGTCCTGCAATTCGTCCAGTGCGCCTTCCCGATGATGGAGATTCAAGAAACCCGAGACGACTGTGAGATCGCCGGGCCTGGAGTGAGCGCTGAACGCCATGGCGTCGCTCTCCCGGGACGAGCCTTCAAGGGACTCCGAGTGTGCGCAGCAGTGCCGTGACCGCGGCGGCGCAGACCATGCAGACCACGAACGGCACCCGGAGGACGGCCAGGCAGGTGGCGAGCGCCACGCCGGCGATGCGTGCGTCCAGCACCAGCGTGCCGCGCTCGCTGGTCAGCCCGGTGACTACCAGCGCGGCCAGCAGCGCCGGAGCGATCCCGGCGAGGCGGGAGGAGACCGCGGGCCTGAGCCGGGGCAGGACGGCGCCGACCGCCCGCATGGCGAAGCTCGCCAGCCCGAGCAGGACGGTCACCGCGACCATTGCACCAGGGCGCCGCCGGCGGTGGCAGCGGCGACCGCCACGCCCAGCGGGACGAAGGGACTCAGCGCGAGCGCGATCACCGTGCCCGCCAGAGCTGCGCGCCTGGCTCCCCGCTCACGCAGCATCGGCACGAGCAGCACGGCGAAGCCCGCAGGAAGCGCGACGTCGGCGCCGATGGTCCGCGGGTCGCCGAGGACCGGTCCCAGCAGCGCGCCGATTGCCGTGCCGCTCACCCAGGCCACATACATGGCGGCGCCAGCGATCACGATGGTGCGCTCGTCCGGGACCTCGGGCGTGCCGACGGTCGCCCCGAGAGCGTAGCTGGCGTCGTTGGCCATCTGCACGCGCAGCACGCGCGACAGCCAGCCCCCCCTGAGCCCGGGCGCCGCGCCCATGCTGATCGCCAGGTAGCGCAGGTTCAGGAGGATCCCCGCCGCGACCGCGGCCACAACGCCACCGCCCAGGACGTAGGTCGACACCGCGCCGAACTGCGAGGCAGCCGCGTTCACCACCGCGGACATCAGGACCACCTGGGTGACCGGCAGCCCGGAGGTCGACGCCACCACCCCGAAGGAGATCCCGAACACCCAGGAGGACGCGGCCACCGCCAGCACGTCGCGTGCCTGGACCGCGGCCGGCGCCGGTTCCGGCTTCTCGTGCGCTGTCTCCTCTTCCATCGGCTCGTACAGTCTAACCAGTACGTTCGTCACCAGTCAACGACGCTCGTTGGTGGCGATCAAGACCACGGTGGTGGGCCGCCGACGCTGCCGACGCCGAGTTGGTCCAGAGTGCGGGTGACCTGGAGGTACAGCGGGCGGTACGGTACGGGCGAGACGCCACCGGAGACACCCCCGCCGGGAACGGTGAGTTCGCAACCGCTATGTTCCCGTTGTGGCGTCTTTTCTATTCAGCCGCTGCACCCGACCGAGCCTCCCACCGCGTAACTCCTGTCAATCAGGCCCGCCCAGGTCAGTGTGGAGAAGAACTCCAGGCCAGCGCCGCCAGGTCGACGGTCCGACCACATCGCGATCCTCCGGCCCACCCGTACCCCAGCTGGCTGGCCTCCTCCACCCAGGCAGGCACCCGAGCCCGACGACCCTCGCTGAAGTCGTCCTGCTCGCCGGGCCGCCCTCGGCACTGCTCGCGATCGACCAGCAACACCTCGCGGCGCAGGCCCGCAAGACCGGCCGCGTGCTCGGCTGGTTCGCTGCGGCCGGCGTGGCGGTGTCCGTGGTCGACGGATTGGCCGTCTTGGCGGTGCCCCCGGTGGTGTACGAGACGCTGCGGTGGACCACCGCCGCGGTGCTCGGTGGGTGCAGGCTTCGCGTGGCGGTCGCCAACCGGCCGCTGTACGCATTGCGTGCGGCCGGGCGGACATGGGCCACGCAGGTGCCAGGGCCGGTGTGGCCGTGGCGGGTCGTGCCGGACGTGCGTTTGCCGGCGGACTCGCGGTGGCCGGGGCGGACCCCGGCCCTCAGCATGCTCTCACCTGCCTGCTATCAGACTCCGCCCTGACGGGAACCTCACCGAAGGTCCCGCAGCCAGCAGGAGAGCCCGGGATGAAGGCGCCGGCAGGGCATCCGGCAAGGGCCCGGCGCGCGTGGAGCGCGGTTGCGCCCCTCGTCACCCTCGCCCTTGCCCGAGCGCTTCGTCGCGCAGGAGCCGCCGATGGTCCCGCCCCTGTTCCCAACGCCTGTCGCCGCAGCGGCCCGTGCCCGCCGGCCGGCTCATAGCACGACCGCGAGAAGAGGTCGAAATGGGCGACACCCCCGGCCCGACCTGGTGGCGTGGTCGGGTGCGTGGCGCCCACGGCCGCACGTACTCGACCGCATCCCTCCTGCGCGGCCCGGTTCCCGGCGCAGAGGACGGGACTGGCGCCGTATCACCGGCTGGTGCGACCTTTGCGGCTGCCCGGCTCCGGGACGCCGCTCCGCGGCTGGCCGCGCCGCTGACGCTTGCGGCGGGCGTGCTGAACCTCGGGTCGGCGCTCCTGCCCGCCGAGCGGCAGCGCCTGGACCTGCTCCACCGGCTGGTACCGGGAGCGCTCTCCCGAGGCGCGACGGTCGCGACCGCTGCCACCGGCGTCGGGCTGCTGCTGCTGGCCGGCGGGCTGCGGCGGCGGCGCCGGACGGCCTGGCTGGCGGTGGTCGTGCTGCTGGGCGGCAGCGCGATCCTGCACCTGCTCAAGGGCTTGGATTTCGAGGAGGCGGTGGCAGAGGCGTTCCTGGCAGGGCTGCTCGCCGGCCAGGGCAGGAGCTTCAGGTCCCGGGCCGGTCCCAGCGAGCGTCGCGCGACGGCGGCGGCCGCACTGGGAGTGATCGGGATCACGGCGGCCTACGGCATCGTGGGGCTGCTCGTCAACGGGCGGGACGTGGTGGAGGACCTGAGCGCCGGGCGGGTGCTCGGGGAGGTCGGGCGTATGGCGCTCGGGCTGGGCAGCACGCTGACCCTGACCAGACGGTTCGGCCGGTTCTTTCCGACCTCGGTCGCGGCCGTGTTCTGGCTGGGCATGCTGGTGGTGGCGGCCCGTGCGCTCGCGCCCGCGCTCGTCCGCCGGCAGGCCGACCCGGGCCTGCCCGCCGCGGTGGCCGCGGCCGACGACTCGCTTGCGTACTTCGCGTTGCGCGACGACCGGGCAACGGTCCGGGCGGCCCATGTCCTGGTGTCGTACCGGCCGGTCGGCACCGTCGCGCTGGCCGCCGGGGACCCGCTCGGTCCCCGCGAGGAGTGGCCGCAGGGCATTCGCGCGTTCCTGGCCGAGGCGGTCGCCCAGGGACGGATCGCGGCGGTGCTGGGCTGCGGCGCGCAGGCCGCCCGGGTCTGGGCGGCAGCCGGGCTGACCACGCTGTACCTGGGCGACGAGGCCGTGCTCGACCTCGACGGGTTCTCGCTGGAGGGGCGGGCGGTGCGGATCGCCCGGCAGAGCTGGAACCGGGCCCGCCGCGCCGGGTTCACCGCGATGGCGTGCCGGTCGGGCGACCTGGACCCGGGCACGGTGGCGGCGCTGCGCGAGCTGTCGCGCCGCTGGCGGGGTGAGGCCGCCGAGCGCGGGTTCTCGATGGCGCTCGGGCGACTGTTCGACCCACGCGACGCCGACGCGTTCGTGGTCGTCGCCCGCGACGCAACCGCGCGCCCGGTCGCGTTCCTGCATCTGGTGCCCTGGAGCGCAGACGGCGCCAGCCTGGACGTGATGCGCCGGAACCGCGACAGCCCCGGCTACCTCAGCGACTTCCTCGTCGTGGAGGCGGCCCGCCGCCTGCCGGAGCTCGGTGTGCGGCGGCTGTCGCTGAACTTCTCGTTCCTGCGGGCGGTGCTCGCGGCCGGCGCCGAACCGCAGGGACCGTTCGGGCTGCGGGCGGCGCGGTGGCTGCTCCGTCGGCTGTCCGGCCCGTTCCAGATCGAGACGTTGTACCGGTTCAACAAGAAGTTTGCTCCAGCGTGGCAGCCCCGTTACCTCGCGGTCGAGGTGCCGGAGGAGCTGCCCCGGGTCGTCATCGCCGTCCTGCGCGCCGAGGGGCTGCTGCCTGCGGTGCCGTAGCGCCTCGCCGGCCGCGATCACGCCACCGGGAAGCCGGGCGCGCGGAGACACCGCCCGAGCCGCCGGCACCCGCCTTGCCAACGGTGAGCTGCCAGGGCCCCTGACCGTCAGCCCGGCTCAGCCGAGCTTGTCCGAGCGTTGCCTGGCTGTCCGCCTGCCTGCGCCCCGCCACGCAGCGCCAGTGTGGCCAGCGCAGCCAACCACCCGGACACCCACAGCACGGAGATGCGCTCGACCAGCCCGACCCAGTGGCTGGCCAGCGACAGCGGCAGCTCCAGGAGCCCGAGAGCGGCCACCGCCAGGCCGGTCAGCTGGCCGATCCCGCCGAGGCAGCGCCAGCGTGGGATCTCGCGGAGCAGGCTGCCGAGCAGCAGCATGCTCGCCACGGCCGCGACGACGCCGATGACACTGGACACGGTATGCGCCTCGCGCAGTTGGGCGAGCAGGCCGATGAAGCTTCGGTGCGGACGGCACACCACATTGATGGAGGGCGTGCAGCCCATCGGGTGCCAGCCGTCGAAGACGGACGCCGCCCCCGCCATCGCGAGCGCCGCGCGGCCCGCCTCACGGCGCCAGTCCCCCGGTAGCCCGTCGCGCAGCACGAGCGCCAGCAGGACGATGAGCAGGCCGGCCAGTGCATCGCTGGCACGGAAGAACGCGCTCGCCGGCTGCGCGCGGACGCCAAGCTCGCTGACGTAGGAGTCGACCGGGTCCAGCGTCGAGCCAAACAGCCGGGCGAGCAGGAATGAGCTGTACGCGGCGGCACCCACCAGACCGGCCACGCCGCCGACAGCCAAGCGGCGCTGGGCCATCGGGGACGGCTTGGCCCCTGGAGCGCGAGCCGCGCCGAGCGTCTTCATGCGGCATCACTGGTGTGGCAATCCGTGCTACGACCACAGTGCTCCATGCCGCGGCTTTGCGCATCCGCTGGAGCGCCCGGTCGTGCGGAGGCGAGCGCCGCGGTGAGGATGCGGCGTGCCTCCGCGGTCAGGTGGCCTGCTGGGCTCGCAGCGCGAACGACGCCGATGGCATTCACGACGCGCTCACACACGACGCGGACGATACTGATGCATGCGAGGTCGGGTGAGGTGGGACGCTGGTCTGTCCGACCGGCGACCCGGCCCCCCCAGGAGGCTGCGATGGCGCTGACCGGACTGCCGTTCCTGGTCGTGCTCATCGGGGCGGCGGTCGTGCTCATCGGCGCGACGATGCTGCTGTGGAACCGCTGGCCGTGGCCGTGGGCCTTCCCCGCGAGGGTGCTGTGTCTACTGCTGCTGATGGCCGCGGGCGCGGTCCTGGCGGCCGATGTCGTGAACCGCGAATACGGCTTCTACACCTCGTTCGACGATCTGCTCGGACGCGTGCCGGTGCAGGGAACCATCGTCTCCGCCGCAGGTCCGTCCGCGGCGGGCGGCGGCGGGGGCTGGCACGTCCTGTACCGGTCCGGTGGTGCATGGACTGCTCAGGCCAGCGATGGCGCCGGCGATGCGCGAGGACGCGTCATCCAGGTGTGGCTCGCCGGGGCGCGCTCTGGCGTGCGCCGACACGCCCTGGTCTACCTCCCCGCCGCCTACTTCCAGCCGTCCCAGGCCGGTCACCGCTTCCCTGTCATCGAGCTGTTCCACGGCTACCCCGGAACCCCCTTCAACTGGACCAACCAGATGCACCTCGCGCAGACCCTCGATGCCGAGATCGCGGCGGGGCGCATGCCGCCCGTCATCGCGGTCGCTCCGTCCGACAACGATCCCGGTCACGACAGCGAATGCGTCGACGCGGTTTGGGGCCAGGAGGACGAGACGTATCTCGCCATCGACGTGCCGGCCGACATCCAGCGCGATTTCCGTGCCCTGGACACGCCTCGCGCGTGGGCGACCCTCGGCTACTCCACCGGCGGATTCTGCGCGGTCAACATCGCGTTGCACCATCCCGACCGGTACGCCGCCGCCGCGTCCCTGGCCGGCTACTACACCGCTATCGTGGACGGCTCCACCGGCGACCTCTACCTGGGACACACGTTGGTGAGGCGATGGAGCTCGCCCCAGTGGGAGGTCGCCCACCAGCCTGCAGCCATGGCCCTGTACCTGGTCGCCAGCCGTGGCGATCCCCAGGCGTTGTGGGCCATGGCGAGCATGCGTCGGGCTGCCCACAACCGGTGGCCCCTGGTCACGGTCACCATGCCCGCGGGCGGCCACAACTTCCACGTTTGGTACACCGCCAGCCAGGCCGCCTTCGAATGGCTCGGTGCCCACCTCCCCGCACCGGGATAACCCGGGGATATCCGGCCACCACCGCCCGGAGCAGGTCGGCGTGGCGGATGGTCAGGTAGGTCTCGAACCGTCGCCTTCGGCACTGCCGGCCACGGCCGGGATGGCCGCGACGTCCCGGTCGCCGGCGTGGCCGAGGAAGGGCAGGCCGAAAGCAATCTCGATAGAGCGGAGCAGCGCGTAGTGGGTGTAGGGGGTGGTGTCGCGGCCGGACGGGACTCGAGGCCCCGCGACGATGGTGGGGATCAGGCCGCCCCGACCGAGGCCATCGCAGCAGGACCGCACGTCGCTGCGGGCGCCCTCGTCGAAGGTTACGACCACGCGGGTGTCCTGCCGCCAGACCCGGTTGGCCTCCAGCTCGTCGACGAGGCGGCGCAGCCAGGCGTCGGCGGCCCGGACCGGGCCGGAGTGCATGTCATGGCTCAGGTTGGGGGCGACGAAGGCGATCGTGGGCAGGCGGCCGGCCGCCAGGTCTGGGCCGAAGCGGCGGAACGAGAGCACGCGGTCGCAGCGGGCGGGCACGTCGCGGACGCGGGCGGCGTGCATGAACGGGTTGACCGCCTCGGTGTAGGCGCCGGAGCTGGACACGGTGGAGCAGGGCCGGGGCAGCCCTTCCAGGTAGGCGGCCCACGAGACGTGGCGGACCTCGAGCTGGTCGACAAGCGTGGGGCCGGCGATGGTGCAGCTCCTGCAGTCCGATCGGACGGGGCCGGTGCGGCCGCTGAGGAGGGCGACGTAGTTGGGCAGAGAGGGGTGGGTGATGGCGTGGTAGTCCGTCAGCAGGGTGCCGCTGGCGGCCAGGCGGTTGATGAACGGCGCCGCGGGCGAGCCGATGATCTGCCCGAAGGAGTGGTTCTCCTCGATCACCACGATGAGGTGGCTGGGCTTGGAGGCAACCGGGTCGGGCGGCCGGGCCGCCGTTGGCCGGGACGGGCCCGCCACGGAAACGCCGCAGCCAGCCAGCCCAACCGATGCCACGATGACCGTCGCCAACACCCGCCACACGCCAGAGCCGGCCATCGCGCTCGCCTCCACAATCGTTGCCGCCCAGTTCGCTTGTAGCGGCGGACGCATGGGGACTTCGTGAGCGCGGCCGGGATGCGAGGAATTCTCAGCGATCTCCCATGCACGAGATGCCGAACCCTATCCGTTCACCACTCCCCCCCGACTTCCGCAGGTTGTAGGCATGCGGGGTCGGGGAACAGCCATTTGGGCAGGTCAGAGCAGGATCAGGGAGCTCTACGTCGTGTGCCCACGTCCGCAGAGGCCCAGGGCCGATTCTCGGTGCAGCACGTCATTCCCAGTCCCGCTGGGCTGGCGCCCGCAACCGCAACGCCCGATCACGCCATCGTGCGGTCAGCCACGTGGTGGCGGCCGGTACCCGGTGACGGCCACCGGGCCATTGGGCAACCCGCCGACGGCGGGGCCGCCGATGCACCGGCGAAGGGTTACCAGCGTCCCTGGGCGGGCCTTGGCAAGGCGCAACTCGTCGACCAGCTGCCCGATCAGCCACAGCCCACGCCCGCGAAGGCCCGTCAGGGGAGCCGTGTGTGGGGTGGACGGGCGGCCCCGGTCGCGGATGGTCGCCTCGATCCAGCCGCCACGGACCCTGACGGTCACCGTGACCGGCTGCGCGTCGCCGGACCCGTACAGGACGGCGTTGGCGGCGGCCTCGCTGACGGCCAGGACCACGTCGTCGACCACATCGTCCGGGATGGCACCTGGCACCTCCGCCAAGCTGCTTCGGATGGCACGCCGCAGCTCGGCAAGGCAGCTCGGCGAGCCGGCAAACGAGATCTCCATGTCCTGCCCCCTGCCTGCGTTGCGGCTACTGCCGTGGGCAGACGCGATGGTGTGGCCGCGGCTGACCGGTCGCGCGCCCCCGACTTCCGGGCACCGGGCTGGCGGGCAGGGTCTGGGTCCGCCTGGCAAGCCGACGCGACGACGCCGGCGCGTCGTCGGCGACGGTCCGCTGCCCGGAAGTCCGGGGGCAGGCCACGCCGCGCCGCTACGCGTGCGCGTCGACCGGCGGCTGGCTGGCCCGCTCCCGGGCCCGCTCCTGTGCCTCGCTGGACGCCTCGCGCAGCTCCGCCAGTCGGCCGAGGCGCTCCCGCTCCTGGCGGAGGGTGGCGTTGTCGCGTTCGAGCTCGGCGACTCTGGCCTCCAGGTCGCGTCGTGCCGCCCGCAGCTGCCGACGCTTCGCGCGCCGTGCGCCCGACGAGCTCCAGGCCAGCCGCAGCAGCAGCGCACCCAGCAGGCCGAGCCCGGCGGCGACCACCAGCAGTTGGCCCTGGGTGAAGCCGGTGATCGCCTGGTCGAAGACGGTGACTGAGCTGGCGCTGGTGTTGGCGAGGACGGCGTCGCCGAGCAATACGGCGTCGACCACCGCGAGCACCAGGAACAATGCGGCCATGTTGCCTCCAGTGGCGTTGGAGTGGCTCTGTGGTGGAGCCACCCGCGCGTTCCTGCTCGCGTGAGCCTTCCTAAGCAGCCTGGTCTTCCCGCATAAGCTGGCGCCCAAACCGGGGCAGGCGGTCGGGACCGGCCGCCCCCCGGGTGGATCGGCCACGTTCCGCAGGCGCGCGTGGTGGCTGCTGGCGCGGGCGTGCCGCGCCGATCGTCGGCTGGGTTGCACAGGGCAGGCGGGCTGGGCACGACCTGCGTCGTCCGAGCAGGTCCGCCCAGAAGGAGCAGAGGAGTCGTGGCGCCGTGCGCCGGCAGCCTCGGCGGGCGGCCAGGTCGGCGTCGACCCCACAGCCGCTGCCGAGGCGACGCCCAGGCCGACCGGCATGCATCCCCGATCGTCACCGCCACGCCGGTTCGCTGGACCGGTGCCGACCGTCCTGCAGGGGTCCGCGCCCGGGTCAGCAAGCTGCGTGGTCGCCCGCTCCCGCTCCTGCTCGTGTGCAGGGCCGCTGCGCGGCGCTGTTTCGCGTGGCGCGGGTTCGCCCATCCAACCACGGGGATACCGGCGAGCAAGTCGACCGGCGGGACAGCAGATAGATCAGGATGCCCCGGCGACACTCCACGGCCACGCACGCCGCCCGGATCGCCTACCAGGTCGGCGAGCAGCTCCCCGAACGCGACCAGCTCGCCGACTGACCAGACGCGCTACCGACCGGCTGGCTCCCAGCAGGCGCCGCGCGGCCAGGCGCTGGTGGCGGTCACTGGCCCGCATCGTCGGGCAGGTCGCGGCGGGCCTGCTCGCCGGCTGGCTGGCCGTCGCCAAGCGCGGCGCCCCGCCTGGCGGGCGGTCAGGGGCAGCCTCGAGCCCGCTCTGGCACGTCCACCCCTGCCGCGCCGACGAGCGCCGGGTGACCCGGCTCCACCAGGCAACCGGCGACGCGGACGGCAAGCCGGCCACTCCCGCGCAGGGCGCCAAGCAGCATTCCAGCCCCGAGTCCGCGGCTCCTCCGGCCGCCCGGCGCTTCCGGTCAGCCCGGTGGGAGCCACCGGGGGGTTTCGGGTTGCGCGGATTGGGTAGGAGCGCCCCGCGTGCGGCGGGGCATGGCACGGGCCCCGCGCCCACGGCTGGGGGAAGCTGTCGACCCGAGGTGGGCACAGGCGCGGAGCCGGTTCGACCTCCCGCCGCACGCAGGCCAACCCGCGCAGCCCCACCATCATCACACCCAGCGCGGTGCGGGCTCACCCGGGCCTCCCCTGGCCGAGCGGCTCGACCGGGTCGGGTCCGACCTGCCCGCCATCCTGCCCCGCCCGAGCTGTCGACCCAGCCGGTACTGGTCCCAGCAGATCCCGGGGTGAGCGCGTCCACATCGCCACGGCGCCCAGGGTATGGTCACCCTGGCTAGCTAGCCGAGCTGGCCGGCGACCCGTTCGCGTTCGACGAGGCAGTCGCCGCGCTGCGCCGCTACGGGCTGCTCAAGGCGACCGAGCAGTGGCTGAGCGTGCATCGGCTGGTCCAGCAGGTCGTCCGCGACCACCTCGACGCCCCAACCCAGGCCGACCGCGCTGGCGTGCGGTCCGACTGCTCGCGAGGCATTCCCCAGGGAGGGGCTCGACCCGGGAGTGTGGCCGCGCTGCGCAGCGCTGCTGCCACACTCGGTGGTAGCTGCCGATCATGCCGGGCAACGTCAGGTCGAGCCGGACGAGGTCAGCTACCTGCTGGACCGCGCCGCAGGCTACCTGCAGGGCCGGGCGCGATATGCGGACGCGCAGCGGCTATTCGAGCGCGCCCTGACCATCCGCGAGGCCCGCCTGGGCGCCGATCACCCCGAGACCGCCACCAGTCTCCACAACCTCGCCCGCGTCCTGCACGACCAAGGCGACCTCGACGCCGCCCGCACTCTCAACCGGCGCGCCCTGCACATCTACGAGACCCGCCTGGGTCCCGACCACCCAGACAGCGTGCGAAGCCGCGAGCAGCTTGCGGTGGTGGTGGTGGTGGTGGTGGTGGTGGAGGAGGAGGAGGAGGAGGAGGATCGCCACTAGCCGATTAACGGTTTACAGCGCAGATATCCGTTCTAGGGCGATTCGTCAACATTCGCCTGCGCGAGTGTGACCTCCCTAGATCGGAGGGCAAGTCACATTCCGTCAGGTCAGGCTTCTCCGAGCACCCGATTTGGAACGTGTACCGCGCACTTGCGCCTCCTCCTTGGCGGCAGCCCGCCAACAACCGTCAAGCCCCTCTCGCGCACGCCCGAAATGGCGAAAGGCGCTGCATGCAGCGCCAGCGTACCGCCGTGACCAGCAGGAACGCAGCCGCGGTGCTCCCCTGCCCGCCCGGCGGCCTCGGATGTGGGCGATACTACTTCCCGCCATCCGCGGCACCTCGGTCAGCCCGCTGCCAGGCACGTACGCGCCTCGCCGCCGGCAGCTCCAGCGGCACCAGCGGCGCTGGTCATCCGCGCGCTCGCCTACTGGTCCACCACGCGGCGGCGACGACAAGGACTCGGAGATCGTGGCGCGCCCAGCAACCGCGACGACCGCTGCGCATCCAGCCTGCCCGCACCCAGGCGTCCGCGTCGGGGCCGTTGCCTCACGGAACCTCGGCCAGTAGTAGATTCCCGCCGAACGCTCCGTCCAAGAGGAGGAGGAACGATGGCGGCAACAGGCAGACGCTCATCAGCTCAGCTCATCGCGGTCATCCTGGTCATCATCGGCCTGGTGGCGCTGGCGGCCGGGATCTACTACTTCACGACCGCGTCCGGCAAGCTGCCGACGTGGTTCCCGGGGTACCTGGCTGGGTCGACGCACCACCACATCAAGCGGGCCATCGCTGGCGTCGCTGTCGCGGTGCTCTGCGGCATCGGTGTGTGGTTTGTCAGCGGCCGAAGGTCCAAGCTCGCCTCGGCGTAGCGGGGATTGGCTTTGCGGACGCCGTCGGACCGGCGCCTTCCCAGCGGGATCGCGGCATGGCCGTGGTCGAGCGCCAGCGCACGGCCCGCCCATCCGCTCAGCTCCGGCAGGAGGAGCCCAGGCGCGCTCGGCGAGCGTCGCTTGCGGTTGGGCGAGAACTGCCGACCGCGCCGACGGGCACGGCCGCCTCGTGCGGCGCGTGGACGGCAGGGTGGGGTGCTGCGCCCGCGGTGACCGGCCGGTCCTCTGGACTCCCCTGGGCGGGACGGGCGCAGACGCAGCGCAAGCTGCCCACCAGTGCGCAGCCGCTCAGCCTGGCCCGTCGGGCGGTTGCGCCTGGTGAGCCACCCAGACGTTCGGCTCGTAGTAGAGCCCGGTGTCCGCTTCCCGGTCGACGTGCAGCAGCGCCAGCCCGCCGGGGAACACATAGCGCCCGCTCTCCGGGAACGCCATCCCGACCCACCCCTCCCACTCGGCGACCGTCCCGCTGATGCGCAGCGACTCGGGCTCGGCGCGCAGGATCTGCCCGCCCAGCCGCGCTCGGCGGCCAGCGCCCGCATGCCGCCGAGCAGCAGCCGGCTCTGCCCGTGGTTCTCCTGGCCCGGGGCAATGGCGATCGCCAGGGCGCACAGCGCGGTCGGTGCGCGGGGACGCCGACATCGGGAAGTCCGGCGGCGACCACGCCGTCGATGCCGCGCGGCAGCCCCTCCAGGGTGCCGTCGTAGCGGCACGGGATGGTATTGGCCTGGCCGAGCGCTGGCCGCTGGCGTCGTCCCACAGCACCAGCTGGTAGGCGGGGTACTCCTGGAACAGCCGGGACCAGCGGGGGCCAAGGACATCCCACCACCTGGCAGAAGATCAGATAGAGCAGTCGTGGCGCTGTCCACCGATCATCTGGGTCAGAGCCTCCCCGGCGAACTCGCAGCTCGGAGCCTATAGCCGACTTCTGGCTCCCACAGGTCCGCTCAGCGTCGCCGCACGCGCCGACCGCCACGGCGAGGCTGTCCTCGTGCACCACACCATGGGACGCGGTTCAGCCGCACCGCGCACTCGGTCAGGGGTCACCGCGCGGAGCCGTTCCCTGTCCGGCACAGGAGTCGTGCGGCTCGATCGGCTCGGCGGGCTGATCCACGAATATGCCAGGTCGCGTGACGTGACGAGGACGAGTTTCAGCGCGCACAGGCCCAGCAAGCCCTCCGGTCAATACTGGGATCGGATGACGGGCCGTCCACCTTACCTGAAGCAGCGGATGCAGCTCACCTTGAGCTCTCTCTCGTCCACTCCCTGCGGCTGGTTGAGGCCGTGGACTGTGACCACGGTCTTGCTCGCGCCGCCAGGCGCGACGCGGCCGATGACAACGCGAGATTGGAACGATGCGCCCGCCCGGGGTGAGCACGCGGTGCATCTCACCGAAGACCGCGGGCTTGTCGACCGACAGGTTGACGACGCAGTTGGAGATGACCACGTCGACGGTGCCGGCGGGGCAGGGGGACCTGCTCGATGTGGCCCTTGAGGAACGCCACGTTGCCCACGCCGGCCTGGGCGGCGTTGCGGCGGGCCAGGGCGAGCATCTCCTCGGTCATGTCCAGCCCGTATGCCTTGCCGGTGGGGCCGACCCGGGGGGCGCTCAAGAGCACGTCGATGCCGCCGCCGGAGCCGAGGTCCAGCACCGTCTCGCCCGCGCGCAGCTCGGCGACGGCGGTGGGGTTGCCGCAGCCGAGGCTGGCCAGCAGCGCGGTCTCGGGAAGCTCGCCCTGCTCGCCGATGGTGTAGAGGCTGGCGCCGAAGCTGGCCTTCACTGTCATGGCGGTGGGGTGCAGCAGGACCTGGCACCGTCGCTGTCGCTGGCCGGGGTGCCGGTGGCGCCTGGCGGGCGGCCGCCGCATAGCGGTCGCGGACCTACTCGCGCAGCGCCCGCGGCGTTGGGGAGCCGGTGGTCGGCTGAGTCATCGGCTGGCTCCTTGCGGGTGGGCGGGCAGCCGGAGGATGGCCTGGTCGCGGAGCCGGTCAGCTTGGTCTGGTCCCCGTCAACGTCAGGACGCACGGAGCATCACGGACACTGCCACAGTCAGATGACTCTCGTGCCCGGCCGGATCATCGCATGGCCGTATGATGCTCAGTAATCCGTACCAAATACCTGGTGGTCGCAAAACATTCGGTGGAGACTGGTATTTCAGCAGGGCTATTCAGCAGGACGAGCGCGTCCCGCGCCATCTTCATCGCAGCGACATTTCACGACCCGGACCCTTTGGCGATCAAGGACCCCAGTGCGGGTGAAGGAGGTGGCCATGCCGAACCTGCGCCGGCGACGGCGAGATCCGGCAGTTCATGGGCACCTGCCGCCAAGCCTGAAGGAGGACGACTTCGACATGGACGACGCGACGTTCAAGGACCTCGTGCTCGGCGCGCTGGAGCCCGGCTGCGGCCAGCAGATCCTGAGGGCCGACGTCACCTCCGTCGCCCGGGCTGGCTGGGACGGGCAGCGCCCGCCTGAGCGGTGGGCCGCACCTGGGCAGGGCCGCGGATAGGGGGTCTGGTGCAGTTCCGGGTCCTGGGACCGCTGGAGGTCGCTCACGGTGAGCGGGTGCTCGCCCTCAAGCCGCTGAAGGAGCAGGCCGTCCTCGCCATCCTGCTGGTGCATGCCGGCAGGCTGGTGTCGCTGGACCGCCTGGTCGACGAGCTGTGGGGTGGGCGGCCGCCCGCCAGTGCCGTCGCCGGCCTGCACGTGTACGTGTCGAACCTGAGGACGGTACTCGAGCCGGGGCGGGCGGCGCGCGCCGCCGCGCGGGTGCTGGTCACCCACCCGCCTGGCTACCTGCTCGCGGTCGAGCCGGGCCAGGTCGATGCGGCCGGGTTCGAGGCCGCGCTCGGCAAGGGCCGTGCCGAGCTGGCCGCGGGGCGCGTGGCCGAGGCGCAGATGACCTTTGCCGCCGCGCTCGACTGCTGGCGGGGGGAGCAGCCCTACGCCGGCCTGCACGACTACGCCTCGGCTGCAGCCGAGGCGGCGCGGCTGCGGGAGCTGCGGCAGAGCGCGCTCGAGTCCAGGGTCGAGGCGGACCTGGCGCTCGGGCGGCACCACCAGGTCGTGCCGGAGCTGGACCGGCTGGTGGCGGAGCACCCGCTGCGGGAGGGGCTGCGGACCCTGCAGATGCTGGCGCTGTACCGGGCCGGGCGCCAGGCCGAGGCGCTGGCCTCGTTCCACCAGGCACGGCAGGCGCTGGCGGAGCAGTTCGGGGTCGACCCCGGCGCGCTGCTGCAGCGGCGCTTCGCCGAGATCCTCGAGCACTCCCCGGCGCTGGACTGGCACCCGCCGGCGCAGGCGGTGACCACGGCGCCTCCGTCGGCCCGGCCCGGGCGCCTGCTCGGCCGCGCCGCCGAGCTCGCCAGGCTCCAGGCGGCGCTGGCGGACGCGCTCGCCGGCCAGGGCAGGGTGATGCTGGTCGCCGGGGACGCGGGGATCGGCAAGACGCGACTGGCCGAGGCGCTGGCGGAGCGCGCCCGCGAGGCCGGGGCGACGGTCGCGTGGGGCCGCTCGGTCGAGGGCGGCGACGCGCCGCCGCTGTGGCCATGGACGCAGGTGCTGCGCCAGCTCGCCGCCGCCCACCCGCAGCGGTTCGCCGCGGTGGCGGGGCCGCTCGGCGGCACGCTCGCCCCGCTGGCGCCGGAGCTGGCCGCCGCCCGCGCCGGACTGGCCTGGACCCAGCCGGCCGGTGATGCCGGCGCAGCCCAGTTCCTGCTCTACGACGCGGTCGCGCAGGTCCTCGGAGCGCTGGCCGAGGCGGCGGCGCTGGTCGTCGTCCTGGAGAGCCTGCAGTGGGCCGACCTGCCTTCGCTGCGGCTGGTCAAGCTCCTGGCCGGGGAGCTGCGCGAGGGCCGGCTGCTGCTGCTCGCGACCATGTGCCCCACCGAGGCGCCGGCCAGCCCCGCCCTCGGCGACCTGCTCGAGGCGCTGGCGCGCGCCCCAGCCGCCGACCGGCTCGACCTCGGGCCGCTGCACCAGGAGGCCGTCCGCGAGCTGCTCGCCGCGATCACCGGGCGGACCCCGACCGGGGAGCTGGTCGCCACCGTGCATGCCCGCACCGACGGCAACCCGTTCTTCGTCACCGAGCTGGCGCGGCTGCTGCGCAGCGACGGCCAGGCCGCTGCCGCGGCGATCCCCGCCAGCGTGCGCGACGTTGTCCGCCGCCGCGTCGACCGCCTGGCCGTGCCGACCCGCGCCGTGCTCAGGGTCGCCGCGGTGGTCGGCCGCGACTTCGACCTGGCGGCGCTCGAGCCCGTCGCCGGCGCGACCACCGAAGAGCTCCTCGACCGCCTGGACGACGCCGTCGCGGCCGGGCTGCTGACCGAGGACGCCGCGCGAGTCGGCCGCTGGCGCTTCGCGCACGCGCTGGTGCGCGAGACCCTCTACGAGGAGCTGAACCAGGTGCGCCGCGCCCATCTGCACGCCGCCGCCGGTGCCGCGCTGCTGGCCCTGCCCGACGCCGCCGAGCGGGCGGATGAGGTCGCCCACCACCTCCGCCACGCGCGTCCGGCCGCAGAGGGCGTGCCGCTCGAGCACCACGACGCCGAAGGCCTCCCCCGCCCGCGGCCATCCTGACCGCGGTTCAACCCGCGCTTTAGCGGCGCCCTAGTCGCACCGGCGACACTCTGGCGAGCAGTCGCTGTCTCACCGCCAGGAGCGCCGCGCATGGCACGAGACGTCCGCGAGGCCGTGGCCGCCGCCACCGCCACCGTCCAGCAGGTGTGGCCGCCGGACGAGGTGCAGCTCGAGTCCGCCCTCAGCGTCCTGCTCGTGGCCGAGGGCTACACCGCCGCCGACGAGCCGGCGTTCGCGGCGCTCTGCCGGCAGCTCGTTGACGCGCTGCTCGACACCCCGCCCTTCGGCCTGCTCCGGTTCCACCAGGGGCGCCTCGGCGTCTGGCGGCTGTTCCGCGCCAGCAACCAGGCGGGCCCGGCGTGGGGGACCGTGCCGGGCGACACCCTGCTCAGGTCCGCCTATGACCATGACAGCGGCACGCTGGAGCTGGACGAGACCCTCCTCGAGAACCTGCTGGAGGGCACGGCCATCCCTGGGCTCGACGGCACGTCGCGCGCGGCGATCGGGCTCTGCTACCCCCGCTGGCCACCTCCGAGGCCCGGAGTGGTGGTGGTGCTCGTGCCGCAGACCGCCGCCGGCCACCCGGTCACGGCGGAGCTGGACGCCGGCCCGGACGGAGCAGCGGTCGGGCCCTCGTACGTGGCGACCACCGTGGACGCCGGCTGGGAGCGGGTGGTGGTCCGCGCGCTCGCCCGCGCCTACGGCCTGGCTGACGAGTTCAGCCTCGCCGACCCGGCCCACGCGGCGCCGGAGCCGTGGGCGGTCATCGCCGCCAGCGTCGCCCCGAACCTGGTCGCCATACCCGCGAGCCCGCCGACCGGCCGGCCGTCCGCGGATCTCAAGTGGTACACGGAGCTGTCCCCGCTGGCCCGCCTGCAGCCGGTCGTCGTGGTCGGCTACGGCCAGCCCGCACCCGCACCGGCAGAGCAGCTCCAGCTCTTCGAGGGCGGCGGCGGGTACCGGTCACAGATCTACCGCTCGGCGCCGGACTGCATGATGCGCCGCATGATCGGCGGGGGCGCCATCTCGCCGCGCTACGACTTCATCGACTTCTGCACTGTCTGCAAGCGCTTCCTGATGCGCTCGATCGCCGGCTCGACCGGCACGGTGGAGCAGGTGCGGCTCTCCAGGCAGCAGCTCGAGTTCGACCGGGTCGCGACCGCGGACTGGGAGCACGACGAGACCGTCACCAGCTTCCCGATGCCGCCGCGGACGGAGACCGCCACGACCAAGTCGACCGGGTCGTGGTGGGGGTACACGGTCAAGGTCGGCCCCGCCATCGAGCCGGGCGACAGCCCCAGCGGGCCGCCCTACGGCGGCATGCTGATCCAGGACCTGCAGCTCCTCGGCCAGGAGCCGGACAGCCTCGCGATACCGACCGTGGCCAGGCGCATCGAGTTCCGCGACGTGGTCGCCGTCCTCGACGACGGGGACGTCCGCCCGTTCGACTTCGCCGCCGCCTTCGCCAACACGGCTGCGCCGCCCCTGTTCCGCTACACCAGCAACGGCCACGTCGGGGCGGACAGGAACTACCTGCGCGGCATGAAGCTCACGCTCCACGACGATCTCGGCGGTCGCTGCCGCGTCACGCTCGAGCTGGCCCTTGTGCTCAAGGGCGAGGCCACCGACATCGACCCGGGCGGCGTGGTGTACGCGGTCAAGCTCTACCCGCAGATGGCGCTGTCCTGGTCGCGCGGCAGCGGGCAGCACCCGCCCAGGGTGGTGCGCTTCCGCGGCTGCGTCAGGATCGTCATGAGCAACCGCGGCAAGGTCGACGCCGCCCCGCCGGAGTCGATCGCCAGCTTCTTCGTCGACACCAACCTGGCGGCCCCCACCAGCCGCCGCCTCGAGACAGTGGAGGGGGGGACCGTGTTGGAGGGGACCGCGTTCCCGACGCCCTCCTCGTGGGGGGCCATCTTCGACTACTACAAGCCCCACCTGCAGTACGACACCGAGATCTATGCGGTCTACGGCCCGCTCGCCGGCTTGGTCTCCGCCACCGCCGGCAAGCGCCGCACCCGGCAGGGCCGCTGCGCCTGGCCGCCCGGCTCCAGCAACGACTTCGTCGTCCAGAAGGTCCGCGACCAGGGTGCCTACGACAACATCCATCTCAACTGGTCGATGGGACCCGACCCGGCCGACCCGGCCGGCGGCCCGATGATCCACGCCCCGGGGTGCGCGGAGGCGTGCATCCACCTGCACTGGCGCTGGGGGGTCCTCGCCGGCATCCCGATTGTGCCCAACCCCTACAAGGTCTTCCACGGCTGGACCCGCGGGCCTTCCGACGGCGAGCCGGTGGCCCACGACTCGCCCTACCACCAGGACCTCCTGAACGGGAGCCCGCTCATCCCCCCCAACCAGGACCTCCACGTCGCCGTGACCAACCCAGCCACCCGCCGCAGCGGCCTCGTTCCCGCCCTCAGCCCAGTGGTCCCGCCGGTCGACCCGGCGCGGGCCGTGGCCACCTCGTCGACGCCGCTCGACCCCGCCATGAAGGCGATCTGGTACACGGTCGACGTCACCGACCCCCGCGAAGGCCAGCGGCAGGTCCTGCTCGAGGAGGGCGTCTCCTTCGCCTTCCGCTACAACTGGGACTGCTTCCTCTTCGAGGTGCTGCTCTGGATGGTGCGGCGCGCGGAAGGCTGGCGCTTGGACGGCGCGTCCAAGGAGCACGTCGCCCACGAGGCGTACTCCTACATCCGCTGGTACCGCGACTCCACCTGGAACGCCACCTCCGTCCAGGTCCCCACCGGCGACGTGCTGGTGTCGCCGGGCAGCATCGCGCTGGAGGAGCTGTGACCACCTCGCCGCTCGAGCAGGTGACAGGCGCCCTGCTCGGCGCGCTCGCCCCGCTCGGGACCGCGCTGCGCGACGAGCGCGGCGTCGAGCGCCTGCTCGAGCGGCACGGCTGGCGCTCGACGGTCGGCGCCGGCGACGTCGCCGGGGTCGCCACCGCCCTCGGTATCGAGCTGCTGCACGATGCCGAGGGGATCGCCGACCAGCTCGCCGCGGGCGACGGCGACCCGCTGGTGCTCGCGGAGCGGCTCGCCGCGGCGGCCCAGGCGGTGTTCGGGCACATCCAAGGCCTCCACGCCGGCTCGGGGGGGCTGTCGCTGGCGCCCTTCAACGACCCGGCCTTCTGGCAGCGGTTCGCCCCCGACCTGCTGGCCGGCCTGGTCGCCGGCTGGCTCGAGCGGGAGCAGCCCCTGGTCCACGCCATCCTGCGGCTGGCCGGCGTGATCCAGCTGATGCCGGTCACGACCACGGGCCCCAACCGGGTCCCCTACGAGCAGGTCGTCCTGGACTGGCAGCAGCTCGGCCGGCTCGCCAGCGACCCGGGCGGGGCACTGGCGGCCACCTGGCACTGGAACGGCGCCGGCGGTGCGGCCTTCGACGCCGACGGCCTGCTCCGCGCGCTCGAGCGCGTGCTGGGCGCCCTCGGGCTGCCGGCGCACCGCACCGCGGTGGGCGGCGCCCTGGCCGGCGTCTATCCCGGCGGGCAGCCGCCAGCCTCCGTGCGGGAGCTGATGGTGCCTCTGCTCAGCGACGCCCCCTCAGACGGCAGCGGCTACGTCGAGATCGGGCTGCTGCTGGCGCCGGCACCGCCGCCGGCGGACCGGTCGGGGGCCCCTGACGGCATCGTGGCAGCCACCCTGGCGCAGGGCTACCTGACCTACGCCATCGGCCTCGCCAAGGGGCTCTCGCTGGAGCTGCGGGGTGGGCTCGACGCCAGCGGCGCGATCAGGGTCGAAGCCCATCCCGGCCATGTCTCGGTCACGACCTCGCTGCCGCGGCTCGACGCCGGCGCGGCCCTCGTCGGGCGGCCGGAGCGGCCCTGGGTGCCGCTCGGGACCCCGGGCGGCCACCGGGTCGAGGTCGGCGGGCTGCTGGCCGCGGTGGGCCTGAAGGGGACGATCGCCGACCCCGAGCTGACCGTGCGGCTCGCCACCGGCGACGGGCCGAACCCGCCGCCGCTCGCGCTGGTGCTGCAGTTCGGCGACGGCGACAGCTTCCTGCAGCGGCTGTTCGGCACCGAGCCGCAGCGGCTCGAGTTCAACGCCGACCTCGCCTGGTCGTCCAAGACCGGCCTGTCGCTGCAGTCGTCGGCCGGCCTGCGGCTGGTCTTCCCGGTCAACCGCACCATCGGCATCGTGGCACTGCAGCGGATCACGGTCGCGCTGCAGCAGGACGGCAGCGGCGCCGCGCTGGTCCTCGCCCTCGACGGCAACGCGACGCTCGGCCCGCTCTCGGTGACCGCCCAGGGGGTCGGCGCCAAGCTGGCCCTGACCCCCCGGGCGCAGGGCCAGCCCCCGGCCACCTTCGGCGACCTCAGCGTCAGCTTCGGCTTCAAGACCCCGGACGGGTTCGGGCTGACGTTCAACGGCGGGCCGGTCAGGGGCGGCGGCTTCCTCTCCGCCGACCCGGCCAAGGGCCAGTACGCCGGCGCCCTGGAGCTGCGCTTCCAGAGCCTCGCGCTCAAGGCCGTCGGCCTGCTCACCACCCGCATGCCCGACGGATCGCCTGGCTTCTCGCTGGTGGTGATCATCACCGCCGAGTTCGCCGCGGTCCAGCTCGGCTTCGGTTTCACCCTGACCGGCGTCGGCGGCCTGGTCGGCGTCAACCGCACCGTGCTCGCGGACAGGCTGCGGACCGGGATCCGCAACCACACGCTCAACTCGATCCTGTTCCCCAAGGACCCGGTGCACAACGCGCCGCAGATCCTGGCCGACATCGGCGCGGTGTTCCCGCCCGCGCCGCAGCGCTACGTGTTCGGGCCGATGGCCAGGCTCGCCTGGGGCGCCCCGCCGGTGCTCACCATGGAGCTCGGCCTGCTGCTCGAGCTGCCAGCGCCCGTGCGCCTGCTCGTTCTCGGGCGCATGCGCATGGCCCTGCCCCCACAGGACGAGAACCAGCCAGTCAAGCCGGTCGTGCTGGTGCAGATGGACGCGCTCGGCGTGATCGACTTCCACAAGGGCGAGGTCTCGGTCGACGCGGTGCTGTACGACTCGAAGCTGGCCGGCTTCGCGCTCACCGGCGAGATGGCGCTGCGGGCGCGCTGGATCGACCAGCCGGGGTTCGTGCTCGCGGTCGGCGGCCTCAACCCGCGCTTCCAGCCGCCCGCCTCGTTCCCCAAGCTGCAGCGGGTCGCGCTGGCGCTGGCGAGCGGCAGCAACCCGCGCCTGCGGCTGGAGTCCTACCTCGCGCTGACCTCCAACACGGTGCAGTTCGGCGCGCGGCTCGACTTGTACGCGTCGGCGGCGTTCGGGATCACCGTGGAGGCGACCCTCGCCTTCGACGCGCTGTTCCAGCTCTCGCCCTTCGAGTTCGTGGTGGACGTCGCCGGGTCGGCAACGCTCAAGTGCGACGGCCGCATCCTGCTCAAGGTCACCCTGACGCTGCTGCTGAGCGGCCCGGCGCCCTGGCACGTGAAAGGGCGGGCGACCTTCGAGCTGTTCGGCTGCAAGTGTGAGATCGCCTTCGACACCAGCATCGGCAGCGGGCAGCCGGCGTCGCTGCCGGCGCCCGTCGACGTCCTCGCCCTGCTGCAGGCCGCCCTGGCGGAGCGGGCCAACTGGGCCGCGGCGCTGCCAGCCGACGGCGAGACGGCCCTCACCCTGCGAACCCCCGCCGTGGACCCGGCGCACCTGCTCGCGCACCCGCAAGGCCCACTCACCGTGCGGCAGCACGTAGTCCCCCTCGACCTCGACGTCGCCCGCTTCGGCGCCACGCCAGTCGCCCCGACCCGCTTCGCCATCACCTCGGCCCAGCTCGACGGCCGCACCTGCCCCTGGACCACGGTCGAGGATTGGTTCGCGCCAGCGCAGTTCCTGGACCTGAGCGACGCCGACAAGCTCGAGCGGCCCTCGTTCGAGCGCATGCACGCCGGCGCGGGCATCGCCCCGAACGCGCTCGGCTACGACCACGCCACCCCGCCAGCCACGCAGATCGGCTACCGCACCCTGGTGGTGGACGCACCCGGCGCGCCCGCCCGCGAGGTCCAGCTCGCGGCACTGGCCCCGCTCGACGAGCACGAGGTGCGCCTCGCCGCGCAGACCGGTCCGGCCGGCAACGCCGCCATCCGACGCCGCGGGCTCGCCGGCTACCAGGCACCCCCCATCAGCCTCGCCGTCCTGGAGGTCGGCTACCTGGTCGCCACTGTGGACGCGCTGGCCCCGGTGGCGCCGCCGTCGCCCGGGGTGCGGCAGAGCTGGGCCGCCGCCGCGGAGGCCCTCCGCAAGCGCATCCAGGCCCACCCGGAGGACGCCGGCAGGCTCCAAGTGGTCGCGACCCACGAGGTGAGCGCATGACAGCAGCCGCCCGCACCTTCCTCGCCTGGGTCCGGCAGGGCATCGCCGCGCAGGTGGCGCAGCCGGCGAGCGAGACCGCCAGCCTGCCGCTGCGGCCATCGCTGCAGCTCGCGGTGGGCGTCAACGGGCAGGTGGGCGCGGCGCTCACGGTCGAGCTGCACGGGCCGGGCGAGCTGCTCGGGATCAGCCCCGACCAGGTGGTCCGCACCGAGCCGCGGCAGGGAGCGCACGACTTCGAGCCGCACCTGCTCGCCGCGGTCGAGCTCGACCGGCCCGACCTGCCCTGGGTGCTCACCCCGGCCGCGGCCGACCCAGGGCACGGGCGCCTGCGGCCGTGGCTGTGCCTGCTGGTGGTCGAGCGCCACGGCGGCGCGGTGCTGCGCAGCGGCCCGCTCGGCCCGCTGCCGGTGCTGACCTGCCCGCGCGCCGAGCTGCCCGACCTGGCCGAGTCGTGGGCCTGGGCGCACGCCCAGCTCGTCGGAGGGACCGGCGACACGCCCGAGGGGCTGCTCGACCAGGCGGAGGCGAACGTCTCGCGGCTGCTCTGCCCGCGCCGCCTCGACCCGGCCACCGACTACCTCGCCTGCGTGGTGCCGACCTTCGAGGCGGGGCGGCTCGCCGGCCTCGGCCAGGACGTGACCGGGACGGCGCTCGCGCCCGCCTGGACGCCCGGGGCCAGCGGCACGGTCGACCTGCCCGTCTACTACCACTGGGAGTTCTCGACCGGGCTGGCGGGCGGCTTCGAGTCGCTGGCGCGCCGGCTGCAGCCGCGCGTGCTGCACGAGCTGCTCGGGCTCCGCTCCATCGACGTCAGCCACGCCGACCCGGAGCTGCCCTCGCTCGACCAGCAGCACGGGGTGCTCGGCATGGTCGGGGCGGCAACGCCGCCCGACCCGGCGAGCGGCGGGGACGTGCCGCAGGCGCTCCGAGACGGCCTGCGGGCGGTCCTGGCCGGTGGCGAGACCGGCGTCGCGCCGCCGCTGTACGGCAGCGCGCAGACCGGCATCGCCACCGTGCCCGCCGACGGCGCGCAGCCGGGCTGGCTGCGCGAGCTGAACCTCGACCCGCGCCACCGCGCCGCCGCCGGCCTCGGCGTCAGCGTGGTCCAGGAGCTGCAGGAGCAGCTCATGGCCTCGGCCTGGAACCAGGTCGAGGCGGTCGAGCGCGCCAACCAGGCGCTGCGGCAGGGGCAGCTCGCCCGCTCGGTCAGCCTGGCCCTCTACGATAAGCATCTCGCCGGCGGGGGTGGCGCCGGCGGGGCCGCCACCAGCGCCACCGGGCCGGCCACCGACCGGCTGGTGCAGCTCACCGAGCCGGCCCACGCCCGCGTCCGCAGTGCGCCAGGGCAGGGGGGGACCCTTTCGGCCGAGGTCGGCGCGAGCGCCCCGACGGCGGCGACCGTCTCGGTCCCGTTCCGCCGCGCCGCGCGGCCGCTCGGCCCGGTCGCGCGGCGCCTCGGCGCCGAGCCGGCGGCGCCGCTGCCGCCGCCGGTCGGGCAGGTGGTGAGCGGGGACCTGGTGGTGACGCCGCCGCAGCCGGCGCCGCCCGGGATGGTCGCGCTCGACGACGTCGCCGGGCCGGAGGTCCAGTACCGCGACATCACCTCCCGGGTGGTCGCGGACGCCACCGCGTGGTGGGCGCCGCCCGACCCGACGTCCCCGCAGCCGCCGCCGGGGGCGGGGGCGATCCCGCCCGGCCTGCTGTCGGACCTGGTGCTCGTCCGCGCCCACGACGCCGGCTCCGGCTTCGGCCCGACCTGGCGCAGCGGCCACGGCCTCGACTTCGACGGAAACCCGGCGAGCTGGACCGACGAGCCGGGGGCTTCGCCCTACCTGACCGTGCCGCAGTACTGGCAGGTGGCCGGCGCCGCCACGTTCCAGGTCGAGCAGGACCCCCCGACGACCCCGCCGCGGTACGTGCCGGCCCTGCTGGTCGCCTACTTCGACAGCTCCCCCGGCAGCCCCCACCAGATCGCCTACCGGATCGCCCTGCAGCTCGGCGCGGACGGGACCACCGTGGGTGGCTGGACCCAGCAGGCCACCCTGTCGAGCTCGATCCAGGGCTCGATCCTCGGCGGCGACGTCGCCGTCGCCGACATCTCGGGCGACGGCAAGCTCGACCTGCTCGGCCTGTGGATGGAGCAGGCCGACCAGCAGCACGGCGGGACCGTCAGCGCCCACTACCAGATCGTCTGGGACGTCATGGGGACCCCGACCGCCAGCGCGCCGAAGGACCTGCTGTGGACACCCCCCGTGGCCCAGGGCGTCGGCGTCGCGGTCGCCGACATCTCCGGCAACACCCGTCCCGACCTGCTGGTGCTCTGGACCGACCAGCAGAGTGGCGGCGGCATCGCCGGGCACTGGCGGGTGGGCTGGAGCCTCGACGTCCAGGGCAACGTCACCGGCGGCTGGAGCCCGACCGGGTCCGTCCCCGCCGGCTCCTCCTTCGGCGAGCAGAGCCGCGGCGCCGCCGTCGCACTCGCCGACATCACCGGCACTGGCCAGCCCGACCTGGTCGTCTTCCACCTCGCCGTCAGCGGCGGGCAGAAGCAGGGCCGCTACCTGGTCGGCTGGGACCTCGACCCGGCCGGCCAGCCGGCGGGGGGCTGGAGCGGCAGCCGTGACGTGCCGGGGAGCTGGGACGACTACTGGGGCGACAACCCGCTCATCCGGGGCGTCGGCGTCGGCATCGGCGACCTCGACCCGCAGCGCGCCCAGAAGCTCGCGGCCATGGGCACGGCGTTCCAGGACGCGGCCATGCGGCAGCAGGACTATCTGCTCGACCCGGTGACGCTGCCGCCGCCCCCGCCACCTCCGCCGCCGTTCACCGTCGCCGCGCTGGCCACGCGGCTGCGGGCCGCGCTCGACCCGGAGCTGACCGTGCCGGCGCGGGTGGCCGCGCGGATCCGGGTCGGCGGCAGCGGCGCCCTTGCCGCCGCGCCGGCCGCGGACCCGCTGCGGCCGGTGCTCGCCGGGCCGCAGTTCCCGCAGGCGATGTACGAGCCGCTGCGCCGGCTCGCCCAGGAGCTGCTCCTGCCCGCCGCGGACAACGTGCCGCCCGAGACGGTGACGCTGCTGGCGGCCGACCCGGCGTTCATCGAGTCCTACATGGTCGGGCTGAACCACGAGCTGAGCCGCGAGCTGCTGTGGCGCGGCTACCCGACCGACGGCCGCGGCACCTGGTTCCGGCAGTTCTGGGACCCGCGGGGCGCGCCGGCGGGCGGGCCGGTGCCGCCCGCCGACATCCCGGAGATCCACCTGTGGGACCCGGCCAAGCCGCTCGGCCAGCACGCCACCGGCGTCGGCGCCGACGGCATGCTGATGCTGCTGGTCCGCGGGCAGCTCGTGCGCCGCTACCCGAACCTGCAGGTCCGGGCGATCCCGTCCGACCGCGTCCCAGGGGGCTCGCCGCCGGCCAGCCCGGCCGGCCAGTGGCTGGAGCCGGGCTTCCGCGGCACGGCCGAGCCGGACATCGCCTTCTACGGCTTCACGCTGACCGCCGCCGACGCGCGCGGCGACCCCCTGCCCGGGAGCACCCAGCGCCGCCCCGGCTACTTCTTCGTCTTCCAGGAGCAGCCGACCGAGGCGCGCTTCGGGCTCCAGCCGGTGCCGGCGCCGCCCGCGGCGCCGGTGTGGGACGGCGCGCCGGCCTCCTGGCCGCAGCTCTCCTGGACACACCTGGCGGGCAGCGCCGCGGGCCTGGCGGCGCTCCGGTTCGTCCCGGCCGCCAGCCCGCCGGCGCCGCTGCGGGGCCTTCGCCTGGACGGAGCCGAGTGGGGCTTCAACGGCGCCCACATGGCCCAGATCACCCTGCAGCGGCCGGTGCGGCTCGCCATCCACGCCAAGAGCATGCTCGACCTCTTCCAGGGCACGGCCGGAGGTGCGCATGGAGCCTGACCACCAGGCGCAGGCGCCGCAGCCCGAGCCGGCCTGGACGCTCGCGACCGGCGTGCCGATCGCGCTGCTGCCAGTGCGGCTGGAGACCCGCTTCGCCGGCACCGACCTGCTGCTGCGCGTGTACCCCGACGACCTGCAGCTCGACACCCACGAGCCTGGGCTGACCCGCGACGAGGCGGCCTGGGGCCAGCGCTACTGGCAGGACGTGACCGGCGCCGACGAGGCGCGCCAGTCGGCGGCGTGGGAGCGGCTGGCCGCGCGCTTCGGGCCGGAGCGCGGCGCCTGGATCGCCCGGACCACGCAGCCGGGCACCGCGCCGGTCGCACCGCCCCGCACCGGTTCGTGGACCCGCGCGCCGGTCGCGCGGGCGCTGCCGAGCCGCTGGCACGCGGTCGGCTACCTCGACAAGCAGGTCGTGTTCGACGTGCAGGGCAACGACATCCCCAAGCAGTTCGTGTTCGACGTGCGGGGCGACGACATCCCCGACGGGCTCGCCGCCGGGCCGGCGCCGGCGCACCAGCCGGCCGGCGCTCCCGACGTCCCGCTGCTCGACCCGGGGATGCGCTGGATGGTCGACTTCGAGGAGGCGGTCGCGGTCGGCATGGGGCTGCGCATCCCGCTGCCCGACCCGGCAGCGGGCCGGGGCCTTGACCGGCTGCTGGTGTTCGGGGTGCGGCGCGACCTCACCCCGGCCCGGGCGCAGGCGCAGCTCGGCTCGCTGCTCGACGCGCACTACTACAGTGACGGGCTCGCCTTCCTGCCGCAGGGCACGCCCACCAACCAGACCGCGGGCGCGCCCTCGGGGTGGAGCCGCCGCAGCGCCACCTACGTGCAGGGCTACCGCGTGCGGCCCGGTCCCGGCCCCGCGGAGCCGGCCGCGGGCAGTGCCGCAGCCGACCTCGCCGGCGCGCTCGGCATGGTGCCGGCGGCGGGGACCGCGCTGGCGCGGGCGCCTGGCGGCACCGCGGCGGCCGACGCCCGCGCCCAGGGCTTGATGAACACCGCCGTGTGGTCGGCGAGCTGGGGCTACTTCCTGTTCCAGATGATGGCCGACACCTTCCCGTTCGAGGCCGTCCGGCAGGGCCGCCGCCACTTCATCGACCACGTGCGCGCCGGCGGGCCGCTGCCGGCGCTGCGGATCGGCCGGCAGCCGTACGGGGTCCTGCCGGTGCTGCCGCTGGCGCTGTGGGCGCCGCGGGAGGGGCCCGCCGCGTCGCCGGTCGACGGGCCGGTCGTCGGCATGCTGCGCTCGCTCGCCGACGTCGCCTGGAAGCCGGCCACCGGCCACGTCCCCCGGGTCAGCTCCGGCGGCTCCCAGGACAAGGACCCGAACCAGACCCTGCTGCGGCTGCTCAGCATGGAGCCGCGCTCGGTGGCCATGGTCGCCCGCAACCTGCTCGGCGCCGAGTACATCCAGGACCTGTGGCGCTTCATGCGCCTCCAGCTCGACCAGCAGTGGCAGAGCAAGCAGAGCGCGCAGGCGCGGCAGCTCCTCGACGGCCTCCAGCTCGGCTGGCACCCGCGCCAGCTCGGCTCGGTGTTCGCAGCCGACGCCTACCCGGTCGAGGACCCGCTGGTCGGCACGCCCGACTACCTCACCTGGATCGCCGGCCAGAGCGCGGACACCCTGCGGGCCCAGCCCGACCGCCCGCAGGCCGGAGGCCGGACGCCGCTGCTGTACCGGATCCTGCGGCATGCGGCCCTGCTCGAGTACGCCTTCGCCGCCTACCGCATCCAGCGCTCGCTCGACCTGCTGCCCCCGCCCGACCACCGCGAGGCGGAGCTGGTCGACATCCGCCCGGGCGCGCAGACGCCCACGCTGTGGCGGCAGCTCGACACCTGGGTCAGCCGCCCGCCGTACGGCACGGGCGAGATCGGGCTGCTGCTCAACGCGCCGCACGACCCCGCCGACGAGCTGGTCAGGGATTTCGACGAGTTCCGCCAACGCCTGGGCGACCTGGCCACGCTGCCGGCCGCGACCCTCGACCGGCTCGCCCGAGGCAGCCTCGACCTGGCCTCGCACCGCATCGACGCCTGGATCACGTCGTTCGCGAGCAAGCGGGTCACCTGGCTGCGCGGGCAGCCGGCAGGGGTGGCAGGGGTGCACCTGGGCGGCTACGGCTGGGTCGAGGACGTGCGCCCGGGCGCCCTGACGCCGGCGCCGGCGCCGCTCCCGCCGGGAGAGAGCGCGCCCCTCTACGTCGACGCCGCCAACACCGGGTACGTCCACGCGCCGTCGATCGCCCACGCCGCCACCGCCGCGATCCTGCGCAGCGGCTGGCTCGCGCGCGGCGGTGCGCACGGCGACGGCTCGCTCGCGGTCGATCTCTCCTCCAGCCGGGTCCGCCTCGCCGCCGAGCTGCTCGACGGGGTGCGCCAGGGCCAGCCGCTCGGCGCGCTGCTCGGCTACCGCTTCGAGCGCGGGCTGCATGAGAGCCCGATGCGCCCCGGCCTCGACCGCTACATCGAGCCGTTCCGCGCGCTGGCGCCGCTGCGCGGCACCCAGCTCGAGGCCGGCAAGGAGCCGCGGGAGACGGTGGCCGCGAGCAACGTGGTCGACGGGCTGGCGCTGCACGGGCTCTGGAAGCGGAGCCAGATCCCCTGGGCGCCGGCGACGAGCCCGCCGAGCCCGCCGCCGCCTGGCAGCCTGCCGCGTAAGGACAGCGACGAGCAGGGCGCGGTGCTCGACGTGCTCGCCGCCCTGGACGACACCGTCGACGCGCTCGGCGACGCGACCCTCGCCGAGGCCGTCCACCATCTCCAGCAGGGCAGCCCGCTGCGCGCCGGCGCGACCCTCGACGCGATCTCCAAGGGCGAGGCGCCGCCGCCGGAGCTGGAGGTGGCGCGCACCCCCAGGACCGGACTCGCCCTCACCTACCGGGTGCTGGTGCTGGCCAACCCCGACCCGGCCGACGATGCGCTGGCCTGGCCGCAGGTCGACGCCCGCCAGCAGCGGGCCAGGGCGGAGCCGACTCTGAACCGGTGGGCCGCCGGGCTCCTCGGCAGCCCGACGCGGGTGCGCTGCCGCGCCACCTGGACCGGCGCCCAGGGGCAGCCGGTGGTGGACGCCCAGGGCCGGCCGGTGGTGTCCACGCTGACCCTTGACCGGCTCGCGCTCTCGCCCCTCGACGTGGTCTACCTGGCCGAGCGCGCGGCCGAGCCGCAGCTCCCCGAGCTGGACCAGCGCCTGGCCGTGGCCTTCGTCGCCGCCCGGCTGGCGGGCGGGCTGCCGGGCGTGCCCGCCGGGGCCGTGCCCCACCCCGACCTCGGCCGCGACGCCAACTGGCCCCCCGGCGTGCTCAGCGTGGAGGAGCTGGCCGAGCTGGCCCGTGCCGTGCGCGCCCTGCTCGCCTCCGCCCGCGCCGCGGACAGCGCCGACCTGGCGGCCCCCGAGAGCGCCCCCAGCAGCACCGCGGACTCCGACCTCGCCGCACGCGCGCAGGTCGCCGAAGGCGACCTGGCCACCCTGCAGACGCGCTGGCCGCCGGCTGGCGCTACGGCCGCGGCGCTGCGGGACGCGCTCCTCAAGGCGTCGTTCTTCGGCATCCCCGGCGCGGTCCCGCAGTCGCTGGAGGGGGAGGCGCCCGAGGACCGCGCGCTGCTCTCGACCCAGGCGGACTCGGTCAAGGCCGAGATCGGGCGGCGCCTGGCCGCCGCCGGCGACGCGGGCGCCAGGTACGCCGACCGGCTGCGAGCAGTCTTCGGCCAGGACTTCCTGGCGCTGCCGCACTTCACCGCGGCCAACGGTACCGACCTGGTCACGGCGCTCGGAGCGGGCCGGAGCCTCCAGGGCGGCGACCCGCTCGCGGTGGTGACCTGGTTCGCGCGCGCGGCCCGGGTCCGCCAGGGCGCCGCGAGGCTGCACGCCACGCTGCGGAACGCCGAGGCGACGGTCGCCGGCGACGGCGTCCGCTTCACCCTCGGGCAGCTCCCGTACAACGCGGGCGACCGCTGGGTCGGGCTGCCCTTCACGCCGCCGCAGCGGCCCGCCGGGAGCCGCGTGTCGCTCGTGGTGCACCCGAGCGGCACGCTGGACCCCGGCGGGACCCTGGCCGGCCTGCTGGTCGACGAGTGGGTCGAGGTCCTCCCGAGCCCGGCCGAGACGACCGCCGTGACCTTCAGCTACGACGCACCCGGCGCCTGCGCGCCACAGGCGGTCCTGCTGGCGGTGGCGCCCGACGCGAGCGCCACCTGGACCCCGGCGATGCTCCAGGCGACGCTCGCCGAGGCCCTCGACCTCGCCCGCATGCGCGTGGTCGACCCCGAGTCGCTCGGAGCGGTTGGCCACTTCTTGCCCGCCCTGTACTTCGCCACCAACCTGGACGGCGACACCGCCGCCACGGACTTCACGGCCGCCCGGCCGCCAACCTCATAGGAGAACCGCAGTGCCTTCCGTCACGACCTGGACCCGCCTGGAGCCGCGCCCGCGGGCCGACGACCTGCATAGCGGTCTCCAGGCCCGCGTGGAGGACCCGCTCTGGCTGCTGGCCAGGCAGTGGCAGCTCGGCGAGTTCGCCGGCAGCGACGGCGGCTCGCCCGCGGTCGCGCGGCTGCGCGGGCAGGCAGCGAAGGTCAGCGCCTACCGTGGCGCCGCGACTGGTGCGGTGGTGGCCTACAACGACGGCGCGCTGCCGCTCGAGACCCTGGTGGAACGCGAGGCGCCGACCGCGGACGACCGCTGGCTCGCGGTCGAGGCGGGCCAGCACTTCCTGCGCCTGCTCGACGCCGGCGGGGTCGGTGCCTACAAGGACCCCTACCTCGCCGCGTACCCGCTCGCCGCCCCGGCGCCGGCGGAGCGCGCCCAGCTCGACGGCGCCACCCTGCGCCAGCTCGACCTGCTCGCCGGCCGGGTACCGGACGGCGCCGCGCTGGCAGCCGCGTTCCGCCCAGGCGGCGGGCCGCCGGCGCTGCCGGCCACTCCGCCGGTCGCCACCGGCGACCGGACCGCCGTGCTGGCCGCCGCAACGGCCTTCCTGGCCTTCTGGGACGGCCTCGCGAGCCGGCCGGCGGGTGACGACGGCTGGCTGCCGCAGCGCCTCGAGCACCGCTTCGAGGTGTCGGCCAGCACCGAGGCGGGAACCGTGGTCCTGCTCGCCCCGGGCTACGGCGGCGGCCACCTCGACTGGCCCGACTTCGTGGTCGAGCAGGGCGCCGCGCTGCCGCCAGCCGCCAGCGCGGCCGAGGTCGTCGCCACCATGGTCCCGGCCCCCGTCTCCTACCCGGGCATGCCGGCGGCGCGCTGGTGGGAGTTCGAGGACGCCGACGTGAGCTTCGGGGCCGTCGGCGCCGCCCCGGAGGACCTGGCGCGCATGCTGCTGGTCGAGTTCGCCTCTGTCTACGGCAGCGACTGGTTCCTGGCGCCGCTCGACCTCGCGGTCGGGTCGCTGTGCCGCCTCCGCTCCCTGGTGGTGACCGACACCTTCGGGGTGCGCACCCTGGTCCGGCCCGCCTCGGCCGTGGATGGGGCGGCGGCGGGGTGGGGCCTGTTTCGCCTCTCGGCCCAGACAGCGGCAGGTGCCCCCGGCCAGCCCGCCGACCTGCTCTTCCTGCCCCCGGCGCTGGGGCCGAGCCTGGAGAGCGCCCCCATCGAGGAGGTCCTGCTGATGCGCGACGAGACAGCCAACATGGCATGGGGAGTCGAACGGGTCGTCGCCGGGCCGCTCGGCCGGCCCATCGACCGGTTCGAGCAGCTCCAGGCGGCACGCCGGCGCGCCGAGCTGGACGGCGGCTCGTCCGGGCCGGCGCCCCTCGCGGAGCTCGTCTACCGCCTGCGCTCGGAGGTCCCCGCCAACTGGATCCCGTTCGTGCGTGTCGAGCAGCCCGCCGGCTCAGGCTCGTTCTGGCTCTCCCGCAGCGCCATCGACGGGGTGGCCCCGCTCGGCCACGTCCTCGGGTCGGACGGCCCACTGCGGCTGTTCGAGGAGGAGGTGCCACGCTCGGGCACCCGCGTCACCCGCGCCTGGCAGTACGCCCGCTGGGCCGACGGCTCGTCGCACCTCTGGGTTGGGCGGCACCGCGGCGCCGGCCGCGGCGAGGGCTCCAGCGGGCTCCGCTACGACACCCTCGAGCCGGGCGTGCCGGCCGCGCAGGGCCCACCCGGGCCGGTGGGGCCGCAAGGCCCGCCCGGGATCCCGGGACCGCCTGGCGCGGCTGGCCCCGCGGGTAGTGCGGGTGCGCCGGGCCCGCAGGGGCCGACCGGGGCGCGCGGCCCTGCGGGCCCGACCGGCCCGACGGGCCCGACCGGCCCGACCGGCCCGACGGGCGAGTCGTTCATCGTCGCCGCCGGCTACTTCGACGCCGGGGGCGCCTCCAGCCCGGCACCGCTGTTCGCCTGGAACGTCACGGCCACGCCGCGCAAGGACCCGCCTGGCGCGTTCGACCTCACGGTCAGCGACTTCGACCCCAACTACGACTACCTGGTCAGGGGGAACGCGGTCATCCAGGCGGGCGACCCGCCCTACACCTTCGAGGTGCTGCCGGACCCCGGCAAGCTGGCGGTCCAGGTACGACCGGTGAGCGGCGACTTCGTCGCCCGTGGCTTCGTGGTCGAGATCAGCCGCTTCGGCGGCATGGTCACGAGGTAGACGCCTGGGGAGCTGGCCGCCTCGCGGCGGAGCATTTGTTGTGCGGGCCGACGAGCCGGCGCGGCGCTTCGGCGTGTCGATCGAGACGGTCAGGCGGGACCTGCACGCGCGGCAGCGCGACGGGCTGGTTCGGCGCGTCTACGGTGGAGCGACCAGGATCGTGCCGCACACGCTGGAGGCGCCGTTCGACCAGCGGCAGGGGCTGCACCTCGAGGCCAAGCGGTCGATCGCACGGTGGCCGTGTCGCTGGTCGAGCCCACCGACGCGGCCGTGCTGGACGTTGGCACCACCGTGGCCGAGCTGGCACGACTGCTCCCAACGGACTTCCAGGCAGGGTGCTCACCAGCTCGCTGCTGGTCGCCGCGGAGGTGAGCCGCCGCCAGGGCGTCGGGGTGGACGTCGCTGGGGGCGGCTCCGTGGCAGCGACCTGGCCTGCTCCGGAGCGCACGCCGAGGCGTTCTTCGCCGGGTGGTTCGCGGACAAGGCGTTCCTCCAAGTCGGAGGAGGAACTGAACCACTGGGCCTACCCGAGTTCACAACGCCCATGGCGGTATCGAGCTCCGCTATGCCGGGTGCTCCCCCCGGAAGAACCGCTCGGCGGTGGCGTCTTGCGGGTAGATGAGCTCGATGCGCAGCTCGTCCAAGGTCACGTCGACGGCGGTGTCGAACCGCGCCGCGATGGCGATCGTGCGGATCACGGTCTCGCCCACGCGAAACCACGGGCAGGCGACCAGGCCATGCTCGGCCCCCAACGGCCGGGGCACGCCGGCCACGGCCGCCTCTGCCAGGGCGACGAGCCGGTGCAGCTCGCCATCGAAAGGCGCCCCCTCAAGCTGCTTGCGGAGTCGGTCCAGCGCGGTCCAGGCGATCTCCGGCCAGTTCACGACGGCGATCCGGACCGCCGGGTCGGCAAGGTAGCGTTCGGCCAGGTTGCTGCCGACAAGCCCACAGCCGAACAGGGTCGAGCTGGCCCGGCTGGCGGCGACAACGCGCGCGTGCGCGTCGAGCACCAGCGCCGGGAAGGGCTCGTGGGCGGCCAGCAGCCGGTCCAGGACGCGCCGGAACGGCTCCAGCGCCGGCGCCTGCACGTCGGCTTCGGGATAGACCGGGGCGAGCCCTGCCGCCTGCAGTAGCTGGTTGCGCTCCCGCAGCGGCACGTTGAGCGCCGCACCCAGCCGCAACACCAACTGCTGGCTGGGACGTGAGCGGCCCGTCTCCAGAAACGAGATGTGCCGCGGCGTGGAGCCGACCCGCCCGGCGAGCGCGAGCTGGCTGAGGCCCCGATGCCGGCGCCACTGGCGCAGCCGGGCGCCGAACGGGCTCGCGCTCACCGCGGGAGCATTGCGCATGCCGGCAGTATCGCAGGCCAGCCGGCCACCACGATTCCCTTGCCGGGAATCGCCACACGGCCAGGTCGGGCGCATCCTGTGAGCATGCCGACACTGTCCAGGCACCTCATCGTCGACGCCCCCGCAGACGCCGTCTGGGAGGTCGTCGGCCGCCAGTTCGATCGCGTCGGCGCGTGGGCCACCGCGATCCCGCGGTCCGCCCCGATCCTGGCGCCCACCACGTCCGCGGCGCCCAGGCAAGCAGCCCAGTCGGCAACCTCCGACGCGCCGGTCGCCGGCCGGGTCTGCCACACCGGTGTCCGCCTGGTCCCCCTGGTCACCGAGCGTCTGGTCGCCTACGACGACGCCAACCGCACCTTCACCTACCAGGCCGAGCAGCATCCCCGCTTCCTCAAGACGGCACGCAACCACTGGCGGGTCGAGGCGATCGACCAGCGCCGCACCCGGATCAGCCTGCACGCCACCGTCCAGCCCCGGGGTGTGCTCGGATGGGCGGCGTTTCTGCTGTTGCGCGTGCAGCTGGCCCGGGTCGCCGCAGGGTTCCTCCAGGACCTGCGGTACTACGTGGAGCACGGTCGTCCCTCACCGCGCAAGCAGCGGCAGCTTGACACCTCCAAGCGGTGAGCCACCTCGCCGAGCCCTTCGAGGCCGATAGCGAACGCGTCAGCCGGCGCGGCCCGACCCGCCGCGGGCGCGGGGCGTCTTTGGGTGACCGTCGCGGCGCGCCTTGGCATGCTGAGCTGGTGGCGGGTCACAGGGCCGTCGACCAGCGGCAACTGCGGCCGGCGGGGTCGTCGACGCCCCTAGGTGGTCGGGGGTGGGGTGGTGGCGGGCGGTGTGGCGGCCCAGGGGTCGGGGCCGGGGTCGCCACCGGCGGCGGCGATGACGAGCCGGTCCAGGAAATGCGGCCAGCCCAGGCGGTGCTGGCGGTCCTCGGGCGCGGGCAGGCCGGCGCGCACGATGGTCACCGTGGTGCCGCCGTCGCGGGGGGTGAGGGTGACCTGGAGGGTGGAGGCGCCGGGTGGCAGCCGGTCGGAGCCGGCATGGCCCAGCTGAGCAGCAGCCGGCGGGCCGGTCGACCGCAAGGTAGCGGCCGCGGACCGGCACGCCGTTGATGTCGAGGGTGAACTGGCCGCCGGGGTCGGCTCCAGCAGGGCGTAGTCGCCCATCCACCGCACGATCGCCTCGGGCCTGGTGAAGTAGTCGAAGACCCGCTCGGGATCGGCGTGGACGTGCACCGAGGCGGTGGAGGGCGCGCTGGCCGTCACGTCTGGTCGGCCTCCGCGGTCTGCGCCGCGTCGGCCTCCACGGCGGCCTTCAGCCGGCGGAGCCCAGCTGGCCACAGCTCGGCCATGCCGACCTTCACCCACACCATCGAGGTTGCCGTCGACCCGGCCACCGCCTGGCAGGTCCTGGGGACCTCGCCGGGGTCGACCGTTGGATCCCCGGCATCACCACGGTCGAAGTGGACGAGATGACCCGGCGGTGCACCTTCGCCGACGGCCACACCCAGCACGAGGAGATCCTCGACTACTCCCCGGCGACCCGCTCCTGCCGGTACACCATCGACGGTGGCCTGCCGGTCGCCGACCACCAAGGCCGCTTTGCCGTCGAGCCCAGCAAGACCGAGCACGGCAGCGCACGGATCGTCTGGGAGTCCAGCTTCGTGGCCCTCGACCCGGCCAGACAAGACGAGCTCAGCCGCATGTGGGCGGGCATGCTGCCCAGCGTGCTCGGCAAGCTCAAGGCCCTCGTCGAACAACGCGTCCAACAGCACTGACCAACGC
>WNGF01000830.1_pt1 | contig 56059 bp, 44 predicted proteins | sample 5400641 | NCBI WGS metagenome assembly WNGF01 (sample SAMN13153371, study PRJNA577476) | soil metagenome | isolation source: 80 cm soil or saprolite under grassland replicate 2 | place: USA:California | collected 2016-06-15
CTGCCTTTTACCCATACGTGTTGCCACACTCAACGTTCTTTTCGTTGAGTGGGGCTTTTGCTTTAGTCGTAGTACTCCAGCCCGAGGTGCGTGATCAGTTCCTCGCCCTTGATGTGGCGCAGCGTGTTCTTCATCTTGATCAGCTGGATGAAGAGGTCGTGCTCGGGATAGAGTCCCGGCGCGGTCATCGGCGACTTGAAGTAGAAGCTCATCCACTCCTGGATGCCGATGCCTTTCAGCTCGCTGCAGCGTGCCGCCAGGTCGAGGAAGAGCACGATGTCCAGCGCCAGCGGGGCCGCCAGGATCGAGTCGCGGCAGAGGAAGTCCACCTTGATCTGCATGGGATAGCCCATCCAGCCGAAGATGTCGATGTTGTCCCATCCCTCTTTGTTGTCGCCGCGCGGCGGATAGTAGTTGATGCGCACCTTGTGGAAGATGTCGCCGTAGAGCGCGGGATAGAGCTTGGGCTGCAGGATCTCGTCCAGCACGCTCAGCTTGGACTCTTCCTTGGTCTTGAATGAGCCCGGGTCCTCCAACACCTCGCCGTCGCGGTTGCCGAGGATGTTGGTGGAGAACCAGCCGCTCAGGCCGAGCATGCGGGCCTTGAAGCCGGGCGCGAGGATCGTCTTCATCAGCGTCTGCCCGGTCTTGAAGTCCTTGCCGGCGATCGGTGCATTGTTCTTGCGCGAGAGCTCCTGCATCACCGGCAGGTCCACGGTGAGGTTCGGCGCGCCGTTGGCGTAGGGCACGCCCTCCTGCAGCGCGGCGTAGGCGTAGATCTGCGAGGGCGCGATGTTCTCGTCGTTGGCCTCCATCGCCTTCTCAAAGGCCGCCACCGAGTCGTGAATTTCGCTGGCGGTCTGGAAGGTCTCGGTCGAGGCGCACCAGATCATCACCAGGCGCGAGCATCCGTGCTGCTTTTTGAAGTTGCGGATGTCCTCGCGAAGCTGGTTGGCCAGCTCGAGCTTGTTCTTGCCCTTTTTCACGTTGGGCCCGTCGAGCAGCTTCACATAATTCTTGTCGAAGACCGCCGGCATGGGCTTGATGCCATCCAGGAAGCTCTTAAGCGGCTCCAGGTGCAGATGGCTGAGGACCTGCGCATTGGCGGCAGCCTCGTAGGCGCTGTCGGTGAAGATGTCCCAGCCGCCGAAGACCAGGTCGTTGAGATCGGCCAGCGGCACAAAGTCCTTGATCATGGGTGAGCGGCCGTCGGTGCGCTTGCCCAGGCGGATGGTGCCCATCTGCGTCAGGGAGCCGATGGGGGACGACATGCCCCGGCGCACGGCCTCCACTCCGGCGATGAAAGTGGTAGCCACCGCGCCCATTCCAACGATCAGGATTCCAAGTTTGCCAGTTGCTGCGGAGATTTCAGCGGGAGTGCTTTTTTGCCCAGTCGGCATCGGGTATGAATCATCCTTAGGGGATTAAATGGATTGCACGTGAATAGCACCAACACTTAATGCTCTCAACTGGAAGCCCGCTTTGGCAAACATGATGTACTCTGTGGGGCAACCCCGCCGTCGAACGGCGCACAATCCGGGTCGGGATGCGATTCCGCCCGGCGGAACTGTTGCGAAACGCCATTGGACGGAGGACCGCCTTAAACAAACGCCCTAAACCTGATATTGTATTCGCGTTCGAGGCCAGAATGCCGAACGCCACCCAGCTCACTCCCGGCGAAGCCGTAGCCCAGCGTACCATCACCGCCTACACGCTCGCGCCCGAGCAGCTCCGCAAGTCCGAGGCGCTGCATCGCATCGATATTGGGCTCACGTTGGCCTCGACGCTCCTGGAATTCGCTGTGCTGGCCGCGCTGATCGCGGTGCGCTTCGTTCCCATGCTCCAGCGCGTGCTCGAGCGCCTGCCGCAAAGCATTGCCCAGAAGCGATTCGTGCAGGCGGCGATCTACGTTTGCGCCGTGATGCTCACCTTGTCGATCTTCCAGCTCCCCATTCGGATCTATGGCCATCACATTGCGCTGGCCTACGGCCTGAGCGTGCAGGGCTGGGGCGGCTGGCTTTGGGACCTCGCCAAGGGCGAGCTGCTGGCATTGTTCATCGGCACTCTCCTGCTCTGGGGACTCTATGCCATCATCCGCCGCGTTCCGGGGCGCTGGTGGCTGTACGCGTGGCTCTGCGCAGTGCCGATCATGGCGGGCATCGTCTTCGTCTCGCCCGTCCTCATCGACCCGATCTTCAACCGATTTGAGCCGCTGGCCAACACCAAGCCCGAGCTCGCCTCGCAGCTCCGCAACCTCGCCTGGGCCGCCGGGCTGGATGTGCCGCCCGAGCGCATCTACCTCATGCACGCCAGCAGGAAGGTGACCACCTACAACGCCTACGTCACCGGCTTTGGCGCCACCAAGCGCATCGTAGTCTGGGACACCACAGCGCGCGACCTCACGTTACCGCAAACTCTCTTCGTCTTCGCCCATGAGATGGGACACTACCAGCTCCACCACATCTATCTCGGCCTGGCCTTTGGAGCGCTGCTGGCGCTGGCCGGGCTCTGGTTACTCGCGGGGCTCGGCCAGGCCGCAATCCGCCGCTTCGGAGCGCGCTGCCACCCCAGCAAGCCAACTGCGGGCTCGCTGGGGACCCCGCAATGGCAGATTCCCGCGCTCGGGGACTGGTCTTCGCTTCCGCTGCTGCTGCTGATCGCGGCGTTGCTCTCATTCTTCGGCGAACCGCTGGCCAATGGCTTCAGCCGCTGGGAGGAGCACCAGGCCGATGTTTACGCCCTGGTCATAACGCGTCCGCTCTTCACCCGTACGGCCCAGGACCCGGCGCAGATTGCGGCGCAAACCTTTCAGGTCTTGGGCGAGAAGTCTTACTCCTACCCGAATCCGTCGGCACTCATCGTATTCTGGAGCTACTCCCACCCGCCGATCGCAGACCGGGTCCGATTTGTGCTCGGCAACCCAGCGACCGTGAGCGCGCCTCAACCGACGAAGTAACTCCCGCAACACGCGCCGGTTACACAGAATACTTAACGTAATCATGCAACACGTGGCGCTAGGGTAAATTTTTCCTTTTTGGAGGTGCTAAGGCGGGGGTACACTTTTCCTCTTAAGTTGCTCGGCAGCGGGGGAACCTGATGCGAGTTGTACGACAGTTGCGCGATGGGCTCCGGCGAGCGACGGAGGCGTCGTTCCAAAGAGAGCTGCTTGCGGCTTGCGCCCGCAGACATGCACCTTCTCCGCATGCGCTGGACGCCTTCGAGGGACTCTTCGCGGCCTCCCTCATTTCTACGGCCTTCTGGCTGGCCCTGATCGCCTTCCTGCGCAGTTAAAAGCTGGGCGGCGGACGCCGAGATCCGGTGTCGCTCGTCCATCCTACTCGAGCCCGAACTCCTTCCAACGCTTGCTGACGCGCTGCTTCACCTCGGGCGACATCTCGAGCTGATCCGGCCACGGTCTATCGAAGCCTTCCGTGGGCCACTTGCGCGTGGCGTCGATTCCCATCTTGCTGCCGAAGTTTGGCAGCCGCGAGGCGTGGTCCAGCGAGTCCACCGGCCCCAGCGTGAACTGAATGTCGCGCTCGGGATCGATGTTGTTCAGAGCGCGCAGCGTCACCTCGCGCAGGTCGTGCACGTCGCAGTCTTCGTCCACCACCACGATGCACTTGGTGAACATCGCCTGTCCCAGCGACCAGATGGCGTTCATCACCTTGCGCGCCTGGCCGGGATAGGACTTGCGAATGGAGAGAATCATCAGGTTGTGGGCCACACCCTCGGGCGGCAGATGAAAATCGACCAACTCTGGAATGGTCAGCTTCGCCGCCGGCAGGAAGATGCGCTCCACCGCCAGCGCCATCCAGGCGTCCTCCTGCGGAGGCTTGCCCACAATCGTCGTCGCGTAGATCGGGTGCTTGCGGTGCGTGATGCACTGCACATTGAAGACCGGATACAGGTCCTCCAGCGAGTAGAAGCCGGTGTGATCGCCGAACGGCCCCTCGGTGCGCAGTTCGCCGATGTCCACGGTGCCTTCGAGCACGATCTCCGCGGTCGCCGGGACCTCCAGATCGACTGTCTCGCATTGGACCACCTCGATCGGCTTGCCTCGCAAAAAGCCGGCGATCATGAACTCCTCGATCTCCGGAGGCGCGGGCACGATGGCCGAAAAAGTCAGCGCCGGATCGGTGCCGATGGCCACGGCGACCTCCATCTTTCCCGCGACTGGCTTGCCCTGCACGGCGATGCTCCCACCGCCGCTGCGCGCCATGATGTCGACCGAAGAGGTCTTTCCCAGCGTCGACTTGGCTGGTCCTGTCTTGCCTGCTTCCGGGCCCGTGGCCACGGCGGCGCGCATCATCTCGCGCTGGTGCTCGGCGGCGTTCTTGTGGCGCTGCCAGTGCATGCCCGTGGTGGTCGCGTCGTAGACCTGCATGCGATACATCCCCACGTTGCGCTTGCCGGTGCGCGGATCGCGCGTCATCACGCAGGGCAGGGTGATGAAGCGGCCGCCGTCCTGCGGCCAGCACTGCAGGATAGGAAAGTCGAGCAGCGAAAAGTTGTCGCGCTTGATCACCTCTTTGCACGGCCCGCTGGAGACGCGCTTGGGAAACACGGCGCCAAGCTCGGCCAGCTTGGGCAGCATCTTGATCTTCTCCATCAGCCCATGCGGCGCCTTCATCGCCATCAGCTCGTGAATGCGTCCGGCAATATCGTCGAGCGATTTCGAGCCCAGCGCCAGGTTCATGCGGCGCTCCGAGCCGAACTGGTTGATGAAGATCTTGTGGCCGGGATGCCCCTTCACCTTCTCGAAGAGCAGCGCCGGGCCGCCCGGGCCGCGGCCGCTCTTCGGGCCCCACTTGGAGACGCGGTCGGTGATCTCGGTGACTTCCAGGATGGGATCGACTTCGGCGGTGATGCGTTTCAGCTCGCCCGCCTTGTCCAGCGCCGCTATCCACTCACGCAAATCGTCGTAGGCCACAAGGACTCCTCAAGCGCGATGACAGGAACAAGCGATTATAAAGGGGAGGAACAGTGGCGAATCAAATGAGGAACCGAGATTGGGACCGTTCTGAAACAGAGAGGCGGCGAAGTGCAACGCAGGTGCCAAATAATCCCTAGCATTCCTGGGCGCGCCTAGGATACTCTGACCTCGCAGCCAGCAACCAGCAACCCGGGTCAGAAGGCCGCGTTTTCGCTCGTAGTGCCCGGTGTTCCTCGGATAATCTGGTGCGGACGACGTGGACATTTGTGTGCTCAGGAGCATTCATGGTGCGCACGCTGGATTTTACGATGGCGAGGCTGGATCACTTGGAGTGGAAAAGTAAACTCAAGTCATCCCTCGAAGACCGCAAAAGACTTTCCGCCGAGGTAGTAATCTCGCCCCAGGACTGCGAATTAGGCAGATGGCTTTACATGCACGGACTGGAAAAATACGCCCACTTTCCGTTGATGATGGAATTGGAAAGAGAGCATAAAGAATTGCATTCAATCGCGCAAAACATTGTACGGATGAGAGATGCAGGAGACCAAATTGGCGCCAGGCAAGAGTTCAGCAGGCTGGTCCCAATCAGCGATAAGGTCATCGCTTTATTGATGGAAGTGGAAAAGCAAGTCGCTGGTTCCTGACATCTGTTCCGCAGCAGAAAAAAGGCGCTGATCCATCCGCGCCTCATTCACGCAATTCCCTTCACGCAATTCCGTGCTCTACCGGTATTCCGCCATGATCTCGTCCAGCACGCTCTTCGGGGGGCGGGTCATCTCCAGCGGGAGCGTGCCGAGCGGCTGCTCCACAATGCGCAGCAGGTCGGTGAAGCTGGGCTGATTCTCCGCGAGGTAAAACAGTCCGGTCAGCGTCTCGTTGTGCTCGCGGGCCTCTGCCAGCCGCGTCAGCGACACGGTCCGGTTGGTCGGATCGAAGTCCTCTTCCAGCTTGGTCAGGTGCAGCTTGGATCCGTCGTGCATCTCGATCTCCACTCCGCTGCCCGGCTCGTACTCCACGTGGATCTCCTCGAACGCCGGCACAAAGCTGAGTTCCTGTATGGGCTCTTCGTGGTCCTTCATGAATTTGTAGCTGCGCGTCGAGCCCTCGTGGTCGTTGAAGGTGACGCAGGGCGAGATCACGTCCAGCATCACGGTGCCGTTGTGCGCGATGGCGGCCTTCAGCAGCGCCAGCAGCTGCTTCTTGTCGCCGGAGAAGCTGCGCGCCACAAAGGTCGCGCCCAACTCGATGGCGAGCACGCAGGGGTCGATGCCGGGCAGGTCATTGACCTTGCCGCTCTTCAGCGTCGAGCCCAGGTCGGCGGTGGCCGAGAACTGTCCCTTGGTCAGCCCATAGACCCCGTTGTTCTCGATGATGTAGATCATCGGGATATTGCGCCGCATGAGGTGCGCGAACTGTCCCATCCCGATCGAGGCCGTGTCGCCGTCGCCGCTGACGCCGATATACATCAGCTTGTGGTTGGCCACGGCCGCGCCGGTTGCAATGGCGGGCATGCGCCCGTGCACGGCGTTGAAGCTGTGCGAGCGGCCCATGAAGTACGCCGGACTCTTCGACGAGCAGCCGATCCCGCTGACCTTGGCCACGTTTTCCGGCTCGATGCCCATCTCGAAGAAAGCGTCAATGATGCGCTCGGAGATGGCGTTGTGTCCGCATCCGGCGCACAAAGTCGTTTTTCCGCCGCGATAGTCGAGCACGCTCAGGCCGATGCGGTTGGTCTTTGGTCCTGGAGAACCAGCCCCAGGAGTGCCTGTCGCCGTGGTTGGTGGTGTGGTGCCCATTATTTCTTCTCCTGCATCGCCTGCGGCACGACCTGATGCTCAAGCGCGCCCCGTTTGCGCTCGATGGCATCCTCCTGCGGAACTTCTACGGGTATATCGCGCTCCTGCACCACAATCGTGTCGGTGACGAAGCGCGCCTCGATCGGAAGTCCGCTGTAGTGGCGGACGCTGCGGAGCTTGGCGACTTCGTGGGCTGCAACGTGCATTTTTGTCAACTGCAGCATCTGGCCGTCGCGATTCTGCTCCACGACGTACACGCGCTGGTGCGCCGCGATAAATTCGTCGAGCTCCTTCGAGAACGGCCAGGCGCGCACGCGAAGATAATCGGCGGCAATTCCCTGCTCCTGGCGCAACTGGTCCATGGTCTCCACCACGGCCCAGTGCGAGGAGCCGAAGGCGATGATGCCGACGTCTGCTCCCTGGTTTTGTCCTGTGACGCTGTGCTCCAGCACCGGCGCCGGAACCACGCTGCGCGCGGTCTCCCACTTGTGGTTGAGCCGGTCCATGTTGCGGACGTAATCTTCCGGGCGCTCCGAATACTGAGCATGCTCGTTGTGTCCACTGCCGCGGGCAAACCAGGCAGCATTCGGATGCTGTGTGCCGGGCAGCGTGCGATAGCCGACGCCGTCCCCGTCTACATCCTTGTAGCGCGAAAAACTCCCCAGCCGGTCGAGGTCTTCCTTGCTGAGCACCTTGCCGCGGTCCGGCAGCTTCTCCGGATAGGGGAACGGATCGCTGATCCAATGGTTCATTCCGAGGTCCAGATCGCTGAGCACAAAGACGGGCGTTTGCAGGCGTTCGGCCACATCGAAGGCCGCCATGGCAAACTCATAGCACTCGACCACCGATGCCGGCAGCAGTATGGGATGCTTGGTGTCGCCATGCGAGAGGAAGGCCGTCGAGAGCAGGTCGGCCTGCGCGGTGCGCGTCGGCAGCCCGGTCGAGGGGCCCACGCGCTGCACGTCCCAGATGACCGCAGGGACCTCGACGTAGTAGCCCAGCCCGGCGAACTCCGCCATCAGCGAAATGCCCGGCCCGGAGGTCGAGGTCATTGCGCGGGCGCCCACCCAGCCTGCGCCCAGCACCATGCCGATCGCCGCCAGCTCGTCTTCCGCCTGCAGCACGGCGAAGGTGGCGCGGCCGTCTGCATCGACGCGATACTGCCGCAGATACTCCGACAGGCTTTCCACCAGCGAAGAAGACGGCGTGATCGGGTACCAGGCCACCACGGTGACCCCGGCGAACATCGCGCCGAGCGCGGCAGCAGCATTGCCGTCGATGATGATCTTGCCCGCCGTCTCATTCATACGCTCCACGCGGTAGCGGCAGGGCATGAAGTTTGCGGCGGCGTACTCGTGGCCGGCGCGCGCAGCGGCGACGTTGAAGTCCATGGCGCGCTTCTTGCCGCGGAACTGTTTGCCTATGGCGTCCTCCACCTCGGCCATCTCCAGGCCGAGCAGGTGCGCCATCGCGCCCACGTAGACCATGTTGCGCAGCAGCTTCTTCAGCTTGGGCTCGGGAGCCAGCGGCGCAACGAGTTTGTCGAAGGGCACCGCGTAGAAAGTGACGTCATTGCGCAGCCCGGAGAGCCTGAGCGGCTCATCGAAGAGCACCACCGAGCCGGGCTTCAGCCCGCCGACGTCCTCTGTGGCGGACTCCGGGTTCATGGCGATCAGCACCTCGGAATCGTGCTTGCGCGCCTCATAGCCGTCTTTGCTCACGCGAATGGTGAACCAGGTCGGAAGTCCGGCGATGTTGGAGGGAAAAAGATTTTTGCTGCTCACCGGAACGCCCATCTGAAAGATGGCGCGCAGTAGTACCGAATTTGCGGACTGAGACCCGGAGCCGTTTACCGTCGCAACTTGAATGCTGAAATTATTTACCAGCAGCCCGCCTTCCTGGCGGCTGAGGGTGCCCTGCTCCAGGGCAACATCAAAACTTCCCATCGAAAAGCCATCCTTCAGGACGTGCGGCATACGCCTTCGCGTACTCGCACCATCCCGCCGCTTCATTATATGGCGCGGCCATCAACTCTGGCTGCCCCGCGCGCAACGGACTGCAACCCGCTGCATCCGGCTGCGCTGCTTTGGCCCTGACCGGGCGCCCCGGCAAGCCTGCATTTAGGCTTTCTGGGGTGGTGAGCGTGAGCTGTCCGATATCACCGCCTACCCCGCGCAAGATTTCCATTCCGGATATGCCGGACGCACCCGCAGCATACCGTGAGCCCAGCACAGCCCTTAGTTCTTAGAGTCCTTTTCGTCCGGTTTGATTCAGCCTGATTTTTGCGGGAATCAGCCAAGGAAACGCCTGAACAGGGACAAAAAATCCCCGTCCGAAGAGGAACGGGGACTTTCAAAACAGCGCTCGCTTGTTTCTAGACTTCCTGGAAGAACCGCCCCATCTTTCTGAACTTCTCGTAACGGCCGTTCACGAGCTGTTGGGGGTTCATCATCTTCAGCTCGGTCAGCGTCTCCACGAGCACCTTGTCCAGGTTCTCCGCCGTCTGCACGTGGTCATTCTGTGCGCCGCCCGGCGGTTCGGGAACAATCGCATCCACAATGCCCATGCTGAGCAGGTCCGGGGCGATGATGTGCATGGCCTCGGCGGCAAGGACGCGCTTGCCCGCGTCGCGCCACATAATGGAGGCGCAGCCTTCGGGCGAGATCACGGAGTAGATGCTGTTCTCCAGCATGTAAACCCGGTCGCCCACGGCAATTGCCAGCGCGCCGCCCGAGCCGCCTTCGCCGGTCACCGTGCAGACGATCGGCACCTTGATCCGCGCCATCTCGCGCAGGTTGTATGCGATCGCCTCGCCCTGGCCGCGCTCCTCGGCGCCCAGGCCGGGATATGCGCCCGGCGTGTCGATGAATGTGAAGACCGGACGCCCGAACTTCTCCGCCATCTGCATGGCGCGGATCGCCTTGCGATAGCCCTCGGGGTTCGGCATGCCGAAGTTGCGATAGACCTTCTGCTTGGTGTCGCGCCCCTTCTGGGTGCCGATCACCATGACCTCTTCGCCATGAAAACGCGCCATGCCGCAAATCATCGCCGCATCGTCGCCGTAGGCGCGGTCGCCGTGGATCTCGGAGAAATCGGTGAACAGGTGCTGGATGTAGTCCAGAGTGTACGGCCGCTGCGGATGCCGGGCCAGCTCAACGCGGGCCCACACGTCCACCTTATGGGCCTCCGCCTTACGCAGTCCTTCGACCCGCTCGTGCATGGCGTGCAGGCGCTTCCGTGACTCCGGATCGGCGCCAGAGGCCGATTCCAGTTGCTCTATCTGGCGTTCAAGTTGTTCCAGCTCGTCTGCCTTGGTAGCTCCAACTTCCATCTCTTCCCCCACTCAGTCGATCACTTTGATTGCGTTGGGACCGCACAGCTCGCCCACGCGATTCCTAAATGCCCGATCAGCCGTGACATTATATCCTTCGGCTTCCATAACGACCACATACTCTCCCGGACGGACCAGATCGAACAGCACTTTGGCATCGCCGGGGCTCCCCAGGAAGAGCTGGTGCAGTGCATCCACCAGCTCTGGCGAAGCGTCGGCCAGTGGGAGCGTAATCCGCAGCGACCGCGGCAGTTTAACACGCGCTTCATCCAGAGGCGTGATCTCGTTGATAAACAGCTTGGGCGCGGCGTCCTCCTCTACCTTCACGGCCGCCCTCACCAGCACGGGCACCTCGAGCTTCACCTGAGCCGAGAGCCGCTTGTAGGCATCCGGAAAGACCGCCGCCTCCACCCACCCGTGCATGTCCTCGATCGTCAGCCCCGCCATCAGCTCGCCCTTGCGCGTCTTGGCAATGCGCACTCCAGTGATCAGCCCGGCAACGAGAATGTCCTCATCCTTCCTCGTCGAGCGCTTCATGGCCAGCAGGTCGCTGGTCTTTACCGCGTGCAGGTCCTCCATCTTCTCGCAATACTTCTCCAGCGGGTGCCTCCATCGCCCTGTCGAGCGCCGCCATCAGCTGCGCGCGGCGGCCGAGCGAGTCCATCGCCCCGCTCTTAATCAGCGACTCCAGCACCCGCCGGTTCAGCAGCCGCAGGTCGACGCGCTCGCAGAAGTCGTAGATGTCGCGGAAGCGCCCAGCGCGGCGCGCCTCCAGAATCGAGTGGATGGCGTTAGAGCCGACGTTCTTCACCGCCGAGAGCCCGAAGCGGATCTTTGAATCTTGAACCCCGGTCGCCCCGTCCCCCACAATCGGCGTAAAGTTTGCAGCCGATTCGTGAAGGTCCGGCGCAAGCACCTCGATGCCCATCTCGCGCGACTCCGCGATGTACTTCACCACGTCCTCGGTCTTGCCCGTAACCGAGGTCAGCAGCGCCGCCATGAACTCTACCGGGTAGTGGGTCTTGAGATACGCCGTTTGATACGCCACCAGAGCGTAGGCCGCGGAGTGCGACTTGTTGAAGCCATATCCGGCAAACTGCGCCATCAGGTCGAAGATGCGCCCCGCCTTCTCCACCGGGAACTTGCGCTCTGCCGCTCCCTGCATGAAGCGCTCGCGCTGCTTGTCCATCTCCGCGGCGATCTTTTTGCCCATGGCCCGGCGCAGCAGGTCGGCCTCGCCCAGCGAGTAGCCGGCGATGACGTTGGCGATCTGCATCACCTGTTCCTGATAGACGATGACGCCGAGGGTCTCCTTCAGCAGGCGCTCCAGTTCGGGGAGCATGTAGTCCACCTTCTTGCGCCCCCACTTGCGCTCGATGAAATCATCGATCATGCCGCCCTGGATCGGCCCCGGCCGGTAGAGCGCGTTGAGCGCCGTCAGGTCTTCGACTGTCGTGGGCTGGTAGCGGCGCAGCACGTCGCGCATGCCGTCGGATTCAAACTGGAAGACCCCCGAGGTGTGTCCCTTGTGGAAGACCTTCTTGTAAGTCTCCTCGTCTTCCAGCGGGATCTTCTCCATTTCCACGGTTTCGGCGCGGGTTTTGCGAATCAGCTTGAGGCAGTCGTCGATGATGGTCAGCGTGGTGAGCCCGAGGAAGTCCATCTTCAGCAGGCCCATCTTCTCCACGGCCGTCATGTCATAGGCGGTGACGATTTCGTCGTTCTTCGTCTTGTAGAGCGGCACCAGCTCATCGAGCGGCTGCGGCGCAATCACCACCGCGCTGGCGTGTACGCCGGCGTTGCGCACCATGCCTTCCAGCTTCTTCGCCGTGTCCACCAGGTTTCGGGTCGCCGGGTCGTTGGTGTAGACGTCCTGAAACGCGGGCGACTCCGCCATCGCCTTGTCGATCGTCATGCCCGGCGTGCCGGGAATCATCTTGGCGATCTTGTCCACCTCGGCGTAGGGCATGTCCATCACGCGCCCGGTGTCCTTAATGGCCGCCTTGGCGGCCAGCGTGCCGAAGGTAATGATCTGCGCCACCTGCTCGCGCCCGTACTTTTCCGTAACGTAGTTGATCACCTCGCCACGCCGGTTCATGCAGAAGTCTACGTCGATGTCCGGCATGGAGACGCGCTCGGGGTTCAGGAAACGCTCGAAGAGTAGTTCGTGCTGAATGGGATCGATGTCGGTGATTCCCATGGCATAGCCCACCAGCGAACCGGCCGCCGAGCCGCGTCCCGGCCCCACCGGAATCCCGTTCTCCTTCGCATAGCGAATGAAGTCCCAGACGATGAGGAAGTAGCCCGGGAACTGCATCTGCTTGATGATCGAGATCTCGCGGTTGAGCCGCTCTTCATAGTCGCCGAAGCTGTGGCGCAGCTTGCCTTGCGCCTGCAACTCGCGCAGCAGATTCATGCGGCGCGCCATGCCCTCGCGCGCAATGCGTTCGAAGTAGCTGTCGATGGTCTCGCCCGCGGGGACCTCAAAGTTGGGGAACGGATTTTTGATCTTCGCCAGCGTCAGGTTGCAGCGCTCGGCGATGGCCATTGTGCGTTGCAGCACAGGCTCGCAGCCCTGGAAGAGCTTGCCCATTTCCTCGGCGCTCTTCACGAAGAACTGGTTGCTCTGGAACTTCATGCGGTTCGGATCGGCCAGCGACTTGCCCGTCTGAATGCAGATCATCACGTCCTGCGCCAGGCAGTCGTCCTCGCAGATGTAGTGGCTGTCGTTGGTGGCCACCATGGGGATTTCCAGCTCTTTCTCCAGCCGGAAGAGGTCCTTGTTAATCCGCTTTTCCTGCTCCAGCCCCTGGTCCTGGATTTCGAGGAAGAAATTGCCGCGCCCGAAGATCTCTTCCAGGTTCTTTGCCGCGGCGCGCGCTGCCTCGTATTTACCTTCAGTGAGCAGCTCCGCTACCTCTCCCTTGAGGCAGCCGGAGAGGCCGATCAACCCCTCGCTGTGCTCTGCAAGATAGCGCTTGCTCACCCGCGGCTTGTAATAAAAGCCGTGCAGGGAGGCTTCCGAACAGATCTTAGTCAGGTTTTTGTAGCCCCGCTCGTTTTCGGCCAGCACGATCAGGTGGTTATAGCTGTCTCCCTGGGGATCGGCGCGGTGGTCTTCCTTCTTGCAGACATAGAGCTCGCAGCCCAGGATCGGCTTGATCCCGGTCTCTTTGGCGTCGTTGAAGAAGTGCACTGCCCCGAAGATGTTGCCGTGGTCGGTCATGGCAACGGCCGGCATCCCAAGCTCCTTGGCGCGCTTGCAGAGCAGCTTGGTGTCGCAGGCGCCATCCAGCATGGAATAGTCGGTATGAAGGTGAAGATGGACGAAGTCGGAGGCCATGACTACGCCGATTGTAATTCCTCCTGTGCTTTCGCCGCATTACCCAAGGAAAATCTCACATTGCGTGCTTCGCGACAGCCGGAACGTACATCTAAAGAGATAATGAAAGCTGCGCGCGCAAATGCGCCGCTGCAAAGAAACTGATTTCGAAACCTGCCGCCGGCTAGAACTTCTTTTTTGGGGCCTCATTTTGAAACTGGATTCGGTGGCATTCTGTGTACCTCAATGAAACCTTTCTGAGGCCCCAGGAATCCAAGTTCCCGAAGCGAGGTGTTTTGCAGCGGGCACTCACAGCGGAAATCAGGAGGACACGATGTTCGGCGACATGCTCGACATGCTTTTCGGTTGCTGGCACAAGAGATACAGCTTCCCCATCACCACAAAAAAGGGGAGCGTCCCTCCAAACGAGGCCGCCCGGGTCACGGGAACCTATGTAGTCTGCCTGGATTGCGGGAAGGAGTTTCCTTACGACTGGAGCAAGATGAAGGTGCTCTCCGCCGCGCCGGAGGAGGCCGAGACCGAGCGGATTGCCTCCCGCGCCGAGACCGGCTTCGCCAAGGTCGCCTGAGTCCCGCGAACGCCTTCCGCTCGGCCACTGGTGCTGGTCCGCTGCAAATTATTGCTGGTGGTGCCGGGCAGAGTAGGCGCGAAGTTCGGCAACAATCTCATGGGCAGCCTGGGTTGCCCGCTGGAACTCGCCGGGAGGGAAGCTGATCGCTCCCACCCGCGCATGGCCGCCGCCTCCGTACCGCTCGCAGATCTTCGCCAGGTTGATCAGCTTCTCCGCCTGGGTCCACGGATTTGAGCCCACAGAAATCTTCACCCGGAAGCTGCTCTTGCTGAGCCCCACGCTGTAGACGCTCTCCGGATGCAGATAATACGGAATGAACTTGTTGTAGCCCTCCAAATCGTATCCTGTCACGTCGAAGAAGATCGTCCGGTCCACGCACTTGCTGTGCTGGCGGATGAGGTCGATGGAGTGCTGGTGCCGCTCCAGCAGCGGCGGAATGCGGCTGGCCACAAACGGCATCGCCACGATCTCCGCCAACGGCTGGTAGGCCAGCACTTCAATGAGCCGGGGGACGAAGGCCGGGTCCTGCGTGGCCTCGATGGTCATGGTGAGGCGCATGGCGGGCTCGCGCATGGCGACCGCCACCTCGGCGCTCTCGTAGGCCGCGCCGTCGACGATATCGGCCCACTCAATCAGCTCGGCGACCGGCGTCACGTCAAAGCCGAAGCGGCTCTGCGCAATGGTAGCGATGAACTTGGTGCAGGACTGAAAGCCGGGATCGAAGAACTTCTTGTTGCTCCCATCCTGCTCGAAGTGCTCGGCGTCGGCTTCGCTGAGAAACGCGCTCTGATGATGATCGAACCACCAGGTCAGCTTCTCCGAGGCGAGATACTTGAAATCGACGATTGCGTTCTCGTCGCCCGTGAAGTCTTCGAGATTGAAGAGCTGCCCAGCCCGGTGGACCAACCCCTGATATTGAAATTCCGCGTGCCGCCGGATGCGCTCGCGGTAGAAGCGCGTAAACAGCGAAGCCGAGCAGGCCCCATCGAAACACTTGTCGTGATAGAAGACCTTGACGATCAATGGTTCCCTTTCGACGACTCAGTTCGCTGCTTCAGCGCGCGGCCCTGCGTGCGGGCTTCTTCTTCTGGCAGTCGCCGCACAGGCCGTAGACCTGGAAGGTGTGGCTGGTGGTGACGAAGCGGTGCTTGCGCCCGATCTCCTTCTCCACCTTCTCGATCTCCGGCGAGAAGAACTCCACGGAGCTGCCGCAGTCGGTGCAGACCATGTGGTGGTGGCTGCGCCGGTTGTACTGGTGCTCGTAGCGCGTGACGCCGTCGTTGAAGGCCACTTCGCTGGCCAGGCCGCACTCGGCCAGCAGCTTGAGCGTGCGGTAGACCGTGGTGAAGCCGATGCGCGGGTCGCGGCGCTTGACGAGCTGGTGCAGCTCTTCGGTGGAAAGGTGCTCGTGGGTCTCCAGAAAGGTGCGCAGGATGGTGTCGCGCTGGCCGGTATGCTTCAGCCCCACGCCCTTCAGGTGGGTGTTGAAGATCTCCTCGGCCTCGCGGATCGCCTCATTGGAGAGGACCGCCTGATCATCGACGCGTTTTGGTAAGCTGGGCATAGGATTGCGGCCGAAATCACAGCATATCAAAGAAAACCGATAAGCATACCAGACAATGCAGGACAGGCGGCCGCCCCCCACTTCTGCCCGCTTTCGGCAAATGTGGGATGAGGCGCGCTGAAATGGCTGGAGTGGATCACTGACCCACTCCCGAAAAAGCGTGGCGACGCCGGTCCCGCCTCCCCTGGAGCTCTGATATCCTAGGCGCCGACCCCTGATTCCGCCCCAGCACGCCAACAACAGGCGCGCTGGGGGCCCCGTTGAGGCGGAGGAGCGCGTGGCGTCCGACAAATTCGAAGTAGGGCTGGTGCAGATGTCCTGCTCGCCGGAGCCGGACGATAACCTGGTGCGAGCAGTGCGCCACGTACGCGAGGCGGCCCGGCTGGGGGCCAGCGTTATCTGTCTGCCGGAGCTCTTTCGTACCCAATACTTCTGCCAGCGCGAAGACCCTTCGCTCTTCGACCTCGCGGAGCCGATTCCCGGCCCCACCACCGAGGTCTTCTGCCGTCTGGCTGCGGAGCTGCACGTTACCGTCGAGCTCTCGCTCTTTGAGCGCCGCGCTCCCGGCCTGTACCACAACACGGCGGCGATCGTCGGCAGCGACGGCCAGATCCGCGGCCTCTACCGCAAAATGCACATTCCCGACGACCCGCTCTACTACGAGAAGTACTACTTCACGCCGGGCGACATGGGCTTCCGCAGCTTCGACCTGGAGGTGGGCTCGGTGGGCACGCTGGTCTGCTGGGACCAGTGGTATCCCGAAGGCGCGCGGCTGACCGCCCTGCAGGGCGCGAACATCATCTTCTACCCCACGGCGATCGGCTGGCATCCGGCGGAGAAGAAGGAGTGGGGGCCGTCGCAATACGATGCCTGGGTCACCATCCAGCGCGCCCATGCCATCGCCAACGGCGTCTACGTAGCCGCGGTCAATCGCGTGGGACACGAGACCGGCAACATTCGCGGCAATGAGGTCAAGGGCGCGGGGCTGGAGTTCTGGGGAGGCTCGTTCCTGGCCGACCCGCTGGGACGCATTCTGGCGCGCGCCTCGCACGATCAGGAAGAGGTGCTGATCGGCACCGTGGACGTGAAGTTGCAGGAGGAGATCCGCCGCAACTGGCCCTTTCTGCGCGACCGCCGCATCGACGCCTACGGGGCCATTACCCAGAGGTACGGCAAGTAGATGAAGGCAAGCCCAGCGGCGCAGACCGCAGCCCAGACCCCGGCGGCGCTCGGCTATCGCATGCCCGCCGAGTGGGAGCCGCAGCGGGCGACATGGCTCGCCTGGCCGCATAATCGCAGCGACTGGCCGGGCAAGTTCGCGCCGATTCCCTATGTGTACGCGGAAATCGTTCGGGCCCTTCTTAGTTCAAACCAGGCACGCGCGGCGCACGTGGAGCTGATCGTCAACGATGAAGCCGCCGAAACGGCAGCGCGCGCAATATTGACGGATGCGAATGTATTGCCTGGACTGGCAAACCGAATTGTCTTTCATCGCTGGCCCACAAACCGCGGATGGCTGCGCGACTCCGGCCCCATCTTTGTTCGCGACAAGGCCGGCCGCGTGGCGATTACCAACTGGAAATTCAATGCCTGGGCCAAGTATCGCAACTGGCAGCTCGACAACACGCTGCCGGAGAAGATTGCTGCCCTGCGCGGCTGCCGAATATTCCCTGCTGCGATTGAGATACACGAAAAAGATCAACTGCAAGATCAACGACCCCGCCCTAACCAAAAGAAGGTTAGGACGGGGCACCCGCGTCAGATGGTCTTAGAGGGCGGATCGATCGACGTGAACGGACGCGGCCTGCTGCTGACCACGGAAGAGTGCCTGCTGAGCCCGGTGCAGCAGCGCAATCCGGGGATGACGCGCGAGCAGATCGAGGCCGCGCTGCGCGCGATGTTGGGCATAAGAAAAGTGCTGTGGCTGGAGCGCGGCATCGTTGGCGACGATACGCATGGTCACGTGGATGACATTGCGCGCTTTGTTGGCCCCCGCACCGTGCTGGCCTCAAGCGAGCCGGATCCGGCGGATGCGAACCACGCGGTCCTGAAGGAAAACCTGAAGCGGCTGCGCAGGATGACCGACACCGCCGGGCGCGCGTTGGAGGTTGTGCCGCTTCCCATGCCCGCGCCCGTGGTCTTCAAGGGACAGCGCGTGCCCGCCAGCTATGCCAACTTTTACATCTCGAATTCCACGGTGCTGGTGCCGACCTTTGACGATCCGAACGACCTGGCGGCACTGAACACGATTCAGCGCGCAATGCCTCGGCACAGGATCGTGCCGATCTACTGCGGCGACCTGATCTGGGGCTTGGGCGCGATCCACTGCATGACGCAGCAGGAACCTGCATAGAGGGCAGGTTTCAAAGTTTCAGGGTTTCAAAGTTTCAGGGTTTCAAAGTTTCAGGGTTTCAAAGTTTCAGGGTTTCAAAGTTTCAGGGTTAAAGACAAAATCAACGGCCCCACTCAAGCAGAAGAAGCTTGAATGGGGCACCCGCGCGTATCTTGACAGGCAGGCAGGTGGCCCACTCAACGTTCTTTTCGTTGAGTGGGGCTGTTGGGGAGAGCTGATGGTCGAGCGCAACGCAGATGAACTTTGGATGGAGGAGGCGCTGCGGCTGGCGCAAAGGGCCGAGCTCGCAGGCGAGGTCCCCATCGGCGCGCTCGTAGTGCACGAAGGCAAAATCATCGGCCGCGGGTGGAACCAGCCAATCTCCGCAAACGATCCTACAGCGCACGCCGAGATTGTGGCCATGCGCGACGCCGCACGCACGCTGGGCAACTACCGGCTGAACGGCTGCGAGCTTTACGTCACGCTGGAGCCCTGCGCAATGTGTGCCGGTGCAATCATTCATGCGCGCATCTGGCGGCTCGTCTTCGGTGCGCGCGACTTCAAGGCCGGAGCGGTGGGCGGCGCGCTCGTCGTGCTTCAACATCCCAGGATGAACCATCGGGTCGAGATCCAAGAGGGCGTGCTGGCAGCCCGCTCGATGGAGATGCTGCAGGCGTTCTTCAGAGAGCGCAGAGCGTAAAATCGGCTGCGATTCCCGTCGCCTCTGCTTCCCAGGTTAGCGCCGCAAAGGCGACGGCGCGGAACCTGGGGCACCCACGATCCTTCCTCAACAACAATTAACCAAACGCATGCTGCCGCCTGAGGCGCGAAGCGATCAGCGCATCGAGCTTGGTAAAGAGCTCGCGGTTGGAAGTCTTGGGATAGGTGGCGAGCTTCTCGCGAAAGACCGGCAGGTTGAAGAGAAACGACTCCACGCGCTCCTTGGTCAGCTCCTCCCAGAAGCGGCCGTAGCCGGTGCGCTCCAGCCAGAAGGCATTAAAGATCTGCTCGAACTGGTTCTGCACCGGCATTGCAAGATAAGGCTTTCCGAGATGCAGCGCCTCGGTCACTAGCGAGAATCCCGCATTGGCAATGATGGCCTGTGCGGCCACGAGGTCGTCGAAAAAAGTCTCGAAGCTGGGCTTCTTGTACAGGATGTTGCCCTCGCGGCCCTCTCGGTTGAAGCCGTAAGCGATGAACTCGGCGCGCACCGACGACAGCAGCTTAACGAGATGTGGCGCGGGCGAGGTGACATAGACGAGGACCGGCCCGTCATAGCTGGGCACGGCCTCCAGGATCTGCTGCCGCAGGATCGGTGGCACCAGCTCGGAGTTGCGGCGGCGCGCCGGGGCGTCGAAGAACGAAGTCACCAGATACTGGGTCGCATAGGGGGTCATCAGGCGCACCAGCATCTTGCAGGCGGTGGCATCGGTGCGGTAGCTGGGCGGCAACGCAACTTTGAAGTGCGTCATGATGTGCTGGTTGTCGATGGAGATGACGGGCAACTTGCGGCGGCGCCCGGCGCGGCAGGTGAGCGGCTCGAAGTCGGTAATCACCAGATCGACGCCGCGGTCTTCGATCACTCCCGTGAGCTGCTTGACGGCCCGCGCGGCCTTGCCCGCCTGGAAGAGGCTGCGCGCCAGGGTGCGGTTGTAGCGCACGGCGTTGTTCACGTAAGTGAAGCGAAAGCCGTGGATCTCCAGAACTTCGCAGATGTCGCTGAGGTTGCGCAGTCCGCGGTCGAAGGAGGCGGCCAGCACGTTATGCCCTCGGCGTTGCAGGTGCAGGATGATCTCGCGCGAGCGCGTGGAATGCCCGGCGCCCTCGCCGTTTACTCCGTAGAGGATGTTTGCCATTGAGTGGAAGTATAAACAGCAGAGCGGGATGCGGCCAAACACAAACCGTTCCAGGCCCTGCCTCGCGTTGCTTTTCGCCCCTCCGAGCGCGCATAATCTGACCGAAGTCTCCGGATCGCCCGCCGTGATGAATCTGCCCAACTCGATCACCCTGAGCAGGATCGCCTGCATCCCGATCTTTGTCTGGGTACTCTCGAGCAGCGTGGTCCCGCCGGGAACGCAGGAGCTGCTGGCCGCCGGCATCTTCGCCCTCGCCTCCATCACCGACGGGCTGGACGGATACCTGGCACGCAAATATGGCCTTACCAGCAGCGTGGGATCGCTACTCGACCCACTGGCAGACAAGCTCTTGATCGCCGCCGGACTCATCCTCCTTGTGCATCTGACGCCGGCCCTGATGCCGCCGTGGATCGTGGTGCTGGTGCTGGGGCGCGAGTTCCTCATCACCGGACTGCGCTCGGTGGCCGTCAGCGAGGGCCTTGCCATCCAGGCGCGTGATATGGGCAAGCTGAAGATGGTGGCGCAGATTGTGGCTGTCGTTTCCACAATCTTCGCCCATCGCTGGGTTGAGTGGAACTGGTGGGGCTTCATCGTAGGCGTCCACTTCACGGCGCGGCTGGCCATCTGGTTCATGGTGGCGGTCACGGTACTCTCCGCCGTGGACTACTTCGTGGCCTTCTGGCACCAGGTTAGCCGCTCGCCACACGGCGCCGCGCTGCCCGTCTCCACCCCCAGCGCCCACTCCACGCGAACTGCCTGAGCCGAAACCGGCGAACTCCTTCCTATTCGGGTTAAGGTCGCGATGTCATTGATCGGCGGGATTTGCCGTGTTTAAATCTGGCGCATGCACTCCGCCCAGAATTCTCCTGCCGCCTTGCTGGCCGAGCTCAACGCGCTGGCCGCGGGGGCCGGAACGGCCGCGGAGCTCATGTCGCAGGTCGCCGAGAAGTTGAATCGCTCCCTGGTGCGCTACAACTGGGTCGGCTTCTATACGATGGAGGACGGCGTGGACGGAGAACGTGTTCTGGTGCGCGGGCCGCACGCCGGAACCATTGCCACCTTCCTGGAAATTTCCCTGAGCCGCGGAGTCTGCGGGGCAGCGGCAAGCTCCGGCGAAACCATCCTACTCAATGATGTGGCCGAGGACAGCCGATACATCTCGCGCGACCTATCCACCCAATCCGAGCTGGTCGTTCCCTTCTCCGTGGACGGCCAGGTGGCGGGTATCTTGGACGTTAACAGCCATTTTCCTCAGGCGTTTACCAACGACGATCGCATGCTGTGCGAGAGTGCCGCCCACCTGGTCGGCGACTTCATCGCCAAGTTCGGCCATCGAGCTGCTTAGTCCTTCCAGCTCATTGGAGTTGCCCCGGCCGCTCCGGGGACTTTTTCTTATAAATATCCGGAGAATTTCCACTGGCGAAATTGAGAGCAGAAGAGTATGTTGTTGCACGCAGGGTTACGTTGCACGCAGGGTTACGTTGCATGCACGAATCCCAGCCCTGCAGCAAGCTCATGCTTGCGGTTTGAACAGGGGCCGGGCGTAGGGGTGCGGGAGTAAGCATGAATCAGCAGCTGACTTACTATGTTTGTAGGGGCTCCAAGCTGGGCGAGATCGTCGACCGCCAACACGTTCAAATCAAGCGCGAACATCGCGACCTTCGCAAGGCCCTCCTGAAAAGCGCCGAGCTGGACAGGATCCTCGAAATCTCCACGGACCTCATCCTCACTACGCTGCTGCACTTCGAATCCGAAGAGCACGCCATGGGCGAAAGCACGAACCGCAACCTGGTGGCTCACCGGCAGCTCCACACCGACCTGATTGAGAGCCTCAAAGCCATCTCCATCGACATCGAGCACCGCAAGCTCGACGGCGCCATAGGCCTGATGAAGCTCTTCGATGGCCGGCTGACCTACCACCTGGACGTGGAGGACGCCGAGCTGGAGCGCATCCTGGCCGACTGATCCGTCCGCGCGGGCCCGCATCCTACATCGAGCGGCCGGCTTACTCTCGATTGTTCCCCATCGCACACAGTTCGTCTTCATCAGTTGAGCTGCGGGCTGCTCACGAATCGCCAGGCGTATCAGGTTTCAGCATCATCTCACTGCTTCATCTCATCGCGTCATCTCACCGCGTCATCTCACTACAATCGGGGAGGGCTACGTGAACGCCGAGAGGCTAAAATCGCTCCTCAACCTCGTCCCATTGACGGTCGAGGGAGGCTACTTTGTGGAGACGTACCGGTCTGCCGAATCGATCTCGCATGAGTGTTTGGCCGACCGCTACAGCGGACCGAGAACATTTGGCACCTGCATTTACTTCCTGCTCGAACCAGAAACTTTTTCGGAGATCCATCGCCTGGCGTCGGATGAGATCTTCCATTTCTACCTTGGCGATCCGGTTGAGATGCTCCAGCTCTGGCCCGATGGTTCGGCCAAGCGGGTGGTTATTGGTGCGGAGATTGAAAGCGGCATGGTTCCCCAGCTCATCGTGCCTCGGGGGGTTTGGCAAGGAACAAGGCTGCTGCCAGGAGGAGGGTTCGCGCTGCTGGGCTGTACGGTGAGTCCCGGCTTCGAGTATGCCGATTATGAGAGCGGATCCCGCACTCTTCTGAGCGAGAGATATCCCGAATATAGAGAGCTGATCCGCGCGTTAACAAGGTCGTGAGCGCGTCTCATACTGCACACCACATTCCGGGCTCTCCCCGGGAGCGTTGTCGATAATGTTTTCCTTCTGTACCATCTTCCGGGTACGCGGGGTGGACGTATGCACAGGATCGATCGCAGACGCATGAAATCGCCGTTGTCTGCTTGGGTTGCCAGACAACCGCCGGAGAACTGTTTGACCCTCCGCGCGTCCTCGGCGACGATCCTGGTTCGGTCCGGTAGATTTGTGGATGACAGGTGAGATCATGACTCATGATGCGGCCGTTTTGAAAGCCCGCGAGATCGCCAGTCGCGTGCTGGCGCCATCCGCAGGGCAAAACGACAAGGCGGGACGATTCTCTACCGAGGCTGTCGAGTCGCTGGGTGAATCCGGACTGCTTGGGCTGTTGCTCCCCGTGGATTTTGGCGGTTCAGGGTTAGGTCCCCGCACGTTTGCCGTTGTGACGGCGACGCTCGCCGAGGCAGACGCTTCGGTCGCGATGGTCTATCTGATGCACACCCTCGGCACCGCGACGATCACGGCAGCGCGTCCAAGCGCGGCTCGGGCACTCACGCCCATACTGCAGGAGATCGGTGCGGGCCGCCATTTATCCACTCTCGCTTTCAGTGAAGCCGGCTCGCGCAGTCATTTCTGGGCGCCTATATCCCGCGCACATCCGAACGGTAACGGCGTGCGCATAAGCGCCAAGAAATCTTGGGTGACCAGCGCGGGTCATGCGCAGAGCTATGTTGTTTCGTCGCTTGCCCCGGAAGGGGCGGGGCCTGCCGATTCGACCCTCTATCTTCTTCCGGCGCAGACGCGCGGCCTTTCAGTGGCGGGGCCCTGGGACGGTTTGGGACTTCGGGCCAACGCTTCTGCGCCGATTGCGCTGGACGACTGCGAAGTCCCATCCGATTTTCAGCTTACAGATGACGGCGCAGGCTTTACTGCCATGCTGAACGTGGTGCTCCCGCTGTTTTGTTTAGGGACGGCAGCGGTGGCCCTGGGATTGTGCCGAGCAGCAGTCGCTGGAACTACGTCCCACCTCAAAAGCGCGAAATTCGAGCATCTCGGACAGAGCCTCGGCGAGAGCCTGCCTACCCTACGCGCGCAACTCGCGGCGATGCAGATTGATACCGACGGGCTGTCGGCGCGCATCGACGATCTCGTTGAGCATCTTGAGAAGCCGCGCGAGACGACCATGCTGCGCGTGCTTGAGACCAAGGCCGCTGCAGGCGAAGTCGCTATCAGCGTTACCTCGGCAGCAATGCGCGTTTGCGGCGGCGCGGCGTTCTCAAAGCATTTGAGCATCGAACGCCTGTTCCGCGACGCCCACGCCGGCGCTGTCATGGCGCCAACCGGCGATGTTCTGCGCGAGTTCATCGCGAAATCGCTGTTGGGAATGCCGCTCTTCTAAGATAGGCGACTGCGGATCAGGCGACTGGGGACCAAGCGTCTACGAAAACGGAGAGGTTTTTGTGAAATGCCGCCGACAGGAAGCGGGGAAGCCATGAATCAAACAATCTGGGTGGGAGCTGTTGCATACAATCCGAAAGTGGTTACGATTTGGGAGGGGATGCGGCGCTATTTTCACGAGGAAGCGCATCTTCCCGTTGAGGTCGTACTATTTCAGAGCTACGAGGCGCAGGTCTTCGCGCTCCTCGCCCAACCGGGCGAGCCCGCACCGCGCGTCGATATCGCCTGGAACACAAACCTTGCCTACCTCCAGGCGGATGAGTGGAGCGGCCATGCCTGTCGTGCGATCGCCATGCGCGACACCGATCTCGGCTGGATGACCAAGATCGTCGCCGTCACCGGAAGCCCCATTTCTACGCTCGCGGATTTAAGAAATCGTACGCTCGCGCTTGGCAGCCGGGACAGCGGACACGCAGCGATTCTTCCCATTCATTTCTTGGAGCAGCGAGGCCTCCGCGAGGGAATGGACTACCGAACGCTGCGCTTCGACAGCGATGTAGGCAAACATGGCGATACCGGGACCAGCGAAGTGGAAGTGGTGCGCGCCGTCCTCGACGGGCGGGCCGACGCCGGCGCTATCGGCAGCCCCTTCTGGAACACTGTGCAGAACGAGCGCCTGGTGCCCGAAGGCAGCCTTCGTGAGATATGGTCCTCTCCGGCCTACAATCATTGCATGTTCACCGCGAGGCCTGACCTCAGCCTCGAACAGGAGCACCGGTTTGCCGAAGCGCTCTTGGCCATGAACTACGACAACCCGGTTCATCGCTCAATACTCGACGCCGAAGGGCTGCAGCGCTGGCTAACGCCTCACCTCGATGGTTACGCTGCCTTGCGCCAGGCCGCCGCCCAACAGGGATTCTTCAAGCAGCTTGCCAAATCAGCCTGAGAGACTGAGGCGATCTGGCTTCGGCCAACCTGTTTCGCCGGCAGATTGGACAATGTTCATGCGCAGTTGAAGATTCTTGCCAGCTTATGGGCGTGTTCGCCTTCGCGGTCGAAGGCGCGGCGGACGGCAGCGAAGGACTCGGAGAGAGGAAAAATGTCGCGCGTGACGAGCAGATCGGCATCTTCCGCCCCGACCGGATGCCAGCACACACCCTCAGCGGTGATCGTGACTTCCGGCACTAAATCGGCTCGAGCAACGGCGACACCTTCATTGGCAGCACCACGCAACGCGATCCGGCGTATGACTCGGTCTTCTGCCGCAACCTTCTGGTCGTCGAGGAATTGACGGAACTCCTCGGCTTCGGCATCGGTCGAAACGGTCGCTGCCAGACGCACTCGGAACCCAAGCCCACGAGCGTGCTGAATACCTTCGAGCGCTCGCACCCATGTTCCCGGCCCGCGATGGAGGTCGTGCCGTTCTGGCGTGGGACTGTCCAAACTGATTTGCAGGATGATTCGATCGCGGGGCAACGCTCGCAGGCTTTCCGCGCGCCGCCCGGTAAACAACATTCCGTTGGTCAGCACAGTGGTCGGAGCGGCTGCAGCGCAAGAAAGCAGAATCTCGCCGATATCTTCCAGCAGAAACGGCTCGCCTCCGGTCACGAAGATCTCCTTCACGCCAAGCTCCGCCGCTTCACGAGCGATCCGCTGTACACGCCCGAGCCCCAATTCTCGTCGAGGCGCGGTGGGCGAGGAACGCACACAACAGTAGTCGCAATGCAGGTTGCAGTGGAAATTCGTGTAGAGCCAAAGCCGCGAGCCTACTGGCCGATTGTCCTCCGCGGGCAGCGCAACCGTCCCACAACGGAAAACCCACCGCATGCGGCCTTTTTCGACAGTAGCCTCCAGCAGTGCATTCCCGGTAAATCGGCACCACGTTTCCAACTCAGGTCCGATGCTCTGTTCGTCACCGACCACCGCGACCAGATCGCCCGGCCGGCTGCGGCGTAGCGCGGCGATCAACTCCGGCAGCAGGCCAGACGCGAAAGTCTTTCGCCCAATATCCAGATCGATGTCAGCCTTCATCGGAATGCCTGCATTTGATAGCTTCGTACTGCGCGCGACTTACTGTGCTTTCATCCAGGTATCCGAGCCCGTCAGCTTAACTGACACATCAGTAAGAAAGATGTGCACAGGCTTGCCATCGGCGGTGCCGCGGTGCTCCGTTGAGATCAGCAGAGGACCTGCCATTTTGTACCCTGCCCATGTTGTGATCACGAGGCTCGGCTTTTTGGGCCCGCCACGATGGTAGGCAAAGCACTCTACGCGGTTGTCTTTGCCGATGTAGAGTTCCCAGGTGTCGCCGGGCGTGTAACCACCTTCGTTGGGATACTTCACCGCGACCAGTTTGGCCGAGCCGTTGCCCATCGGCAGTTTATGCATACCTTGATCGGTCACGGTGGCGCTAGTGTCCCAGTAAGCATGGAAGGGGAACAGAAGCCAATAGTTATCATTGATGAAAGCCGGATCAACTTCGTTTTTCACGGCGTCGGGTTGGCTGCTAAGCTCGGAGCGCATGTAGGTAACCTTGACCGGCTTACCGTCTTTATCTTTCCCCTCGTAGGAAACCTTGTTGGTTTTGGGCTCCCACTCCCACGCGTGAGCAAGTTTGAAGACTCCGGTGATTTCCCCGTTCCAGGTATAGCGGATCGCCTCAATTTGATTCCACGAATCGAGGCCATAGGTTTTGGCAACCTGTTCGAGAATTGGCGCGCGCTTCTGCGCCCAGCAGTTTGGAGCAAGGACCAGCACTCCGCAAAGCAGAAGACCCATCATGGTTAAACGGCGGGCATTTCTCATAGAGTTCGCTCCTCGGTGAATCGAAGGGATGCTCTGTAGGATGACGGGTGTAAGGCCCCGGATACAGTAATGTTGTTCGCACTGTCCTTCACACTACTTACTCCGTTGAGCATTGGGGCGCGGGCGACTTAGGATGCGGCGAAAAGCCATAATTCCGGCGGCTATTGCCACGCATCCGTATTCCAGCAGCATTACCCAACCAGGAAGCGCCCCCCAGGGACGCCCTAGTGTGCGCAAGTGCCACATGATGTAAGTGGGGATAATGCTCACAGTCCAGACGATGATCGGCAACATCGAGGCCGACCTCAGAAATGGCAGCAGCCAGAGAAGGTACCATGGGAATACGACGGGTGCGCACAACAGAGGTGCTGCCATCGGCCAGGCAAATGCATCCGGAGACCACTCGGGCGATGATCTTCGTAGCCAGGTTGCGGTCAGTAATCCTGCGAGCACTGCGAGCCCAGCCAGCAACTGCGGAGGCGCCACTCGATCGAGTGCCGCAAATACAGGACCATTAAAGCGGAAACTCTGCACATACGCACCAAGCGAGCCGATCGGAATGCGGCCGTGATCCAGAAATGGCACGTACAGCAGTCCGACCACGGCTGCCGCCAGCGCAACGTCGCGAATGCGAACCCGCTTCCAGTAGAGCGGCAACAATACGATCGGCAGCAATTTCACTGCTATAGCCAGCCCAAGTCCGACGGCCGCAGTCGCCCGCCATCGTCGCCCTAGCGCAGCGGCGGACACCAGCAAAAATAGCGCGCCAACAATGTCAATGTGACCGCTTCCCGCCACCTCGATGGCCAACAATGGGTTCCATGCGTACGCCAGAACCAGGTGTGCTCCCTGCCGGCTCCAACGCAAGAGATCGAGCAACACGAGGACAATTGCCAAATCGCAAACTACAAATGCTGCTTTCAGTGCAAATGTGGATTCGTGAATGGCGGTTACGGCACGGAAGAAAAGCTGCGCCCCCGCTGGATATGGGCTCGGCAGATCCGGGTTGTTCAAGTCGCGGGTTTCAGGGGTATGCAGCCCCTTAGCGGCACGATCGCTGGGAACGACCATATATGGGTTGTAGCCGAGCCGCTGTAGGCGGCCGTCCCAAACATATCGATGAATATCATCATCGGCGCCCGCGGGCAGCCGAAAAAATTCAACGTGCCACACAGCAGCCAGGACAAGCCCGAAGACGACGACGCGCCGCGGAAATTTTGGCCTTGCGAAAAACTCGCGGATCGCGAGGAGGTACACAATTCCCGCAAGCGCCAAAGAGGAGATGAAATACGGTCCACCCCTGTCACCGAAGTTGCGTGAGCAGATCGTTAACGCCAGGCACAACGTGGCGCCGAGTACGTACACTCTCCACTCGGGGGTCACCTTCACAGTTCTCCCGTTCCCGTCCGTATTTGTGCCGCAACACGCTCCCACTCTTTCAGCCAGGCCGCCGTGCGTGGCGCCCTTGCCGGAGCCAGACGCAACTCCGCTGCCAAGCGAGTCAGGTCGTCAGCGACATCAATATCGTAAAAAGGATCTGCAAAACCCACGGACAAATCGAGAGCTCGTGCGCGCGATAGGAGTCTCTCCAGCGCGCTGCTGGTGCCCATTCCGTCGGGTGCGAAAAGCGTAGGATGAGAAGCCTTTGCCCCTACGAGATAGTAGCCTCCGTCGTGCGTTGGTCCCACGACCACGTCATGTGCGGCCAGCGTTTCGAACGCATCTTCGAGAACAGAACGCGGCAGGTGTGGGCTATCGCTGTTGAAGGCAATGGTGCGTCGTGGATGGTCTTTCGCGAAGTGCGCAAACACCGAAGTGAGGCCTGCAGCAAGACCTTCACCTTGCTGCGCAACTACGCTCGCTTCGCTGCCTGCCAATTGCGCCAGCTCGTTTACGTCCGGCTTCGGGCACATGATGGCAACTTCCACATCGCCTAATGACCGCGCCAGCGCCAGCGTGTCGTCCAGAAGACAGCAATAGAAAGCAGTGACAGCCTCTGTAGAAAGGCTGGGCGTGAGGCGAGTTTTGACCGCGCCTGGCCTTGGTGCTTTGGCCATGATTACCAGCACACGGTCACTTGCTGACGAACGTACCACCGTCTCGCTTGCGGATTTCATAAAATTTTGATGCGGACCTACGCCGGCCGTGGTGTCACGGCTCTTCGGCGCCGGAAATAATAGCGCACTATCAAGCTGAGAATGAACCAACCGGCGCCGACCGTGCCCTTCACCGTACCGCTGATCTTCGATTTTCCGATACGCGGGTAATAGCTCACCGGGACTTCAACCACGCGGAATCCAGCCAGAGCGCCTTTGAGGATCATCTCAACCGCCCAGCCATAGGTGGTCTCTTCCAGGGCGAGGGCGCGTAGTACATCCGCGCGGCCAGCGCGAAACGGGCCGAGATCACTGATTTCCAGCCCATAGAGAAGCCGGATCAGGCTGGCGGCGAGACGATTGCCAAACGCCTGATGCCAAGGCAACGCCACAGCAGAACGCCGCTCCTGCAGGCGGGAACCGAGCGTGATGTCCGCAAGCCCCTCAGTGATTGGCCCTAAGAGAATCGGCAATTCGGATGGCCGATCGCTGTAGTCGCCATCAAGGAACACAACCACGTCCGGGGAATTTGCCGCGGCCAGCCCGGTGAGGCACGCTCGCCCATAACCGCGGCGCGGTTCCTGAACCACGCGGGCTCCCATTCTTGCGGCGATCTCGGGCGTCCCGTCATTCGAGTTGCTGTCGACAACGATGACCTCCGTCGTGAGATCGGCCGGGAGATCCGCTAAAACGCGCTCAATCGCCTGCGCTTCATTATGGGTGGGGATGATGACGGACACTCGCACTTGAACTTGGCCCGATTACCACAACGGAGAAGATGGCCACCGTTGCGACAGCCACGCGTCAACGCCGCATCTCCGGCCGGCCCGTCCGATAGCGAGCCCGAGCGATGCGAGCATCGGAACCAGCAGTTCCCAGATCCACGCGGTGCCCCACTCCGAAATCCAAAGGCTGCCGAGAAGCAGAAAAGCCACAACCGCGGCCGGTCGGGTAAGCAGACCGATGACGAGCAGGATGCCGAGAGAGATCTCGGTCATGCCCTGCAGGGGAGCAGCCATCGCGGCGTGATTTGCCGCAAGGCCCATCACCGCCTTCCAGGCAGCCGGCGAGTGACCCGCCTCGATGTAGTGTCGGATCAGGCCCGCGTAGCCCGCCGGTGTGTAGAGGCCTTTCCTCAGATTCTCAAAAAAGACCCACAGGAACATGGCCCCAATCGTCACGCGCACCAGCGCCAGCCCGTTTGCGGCGGACAGTTGCTCGGCTTCACTCTGTGTCGGGATTGCGTTCGGCCTCATCAGGAAACCTCGTGACAACCGTATGCTGCACTCGTTTGCGACGAGCAGCCTGGTTCGGAAAAACCATCACATCCTATGCTGTTCCTCGCCGTAGCGCTAGTGGATGTGCAAAGAAACATACCAGATCGCACCAACTGGGGTAGACCGCCCAGCCGGAGACTACTGCTGCCATCCGCCTCCCAGGGACCGGTAGATTTGTACTAAGGACTGAAGCTCCCGAAGCTGTGCTTGCGCGAGAGAAAGCCGAGCTGAGAAATATCGCGTGTCGCTATCAAGAACCTCCAGGTAGCTTGTAGCGCCACCCTTGTACCTCATATTCGACAACTTCGTCGCTTCTTCTGCTGAGTGTGTCAACTGTTCTTGCTGGACACGGAACTCCTGGCTTTTGCGGTATCCGACCAGTGCATCGGAGACATCTCGAAATGCCTGCTGCACGGTCTGTTGGTAGAGCAATGTGGCTTCTTCAGTCCGGGCCCGGGCCAACCTGACCCGGTTCCGAATCCTGCCGCCTTCAAACACCGGTTGGACGGCGCTGCCGCCAAATGTCCAGAACCCTGCAGGTCCGGTGAACAGAGCAGTCAATGCGGAGCTTTGATATCCACCGTCAGCCGTCAATGAGATCTGGGGAAAGTAGTCTGCCTTGGCGACGCCGATCTGCGCGTTGGCAGCGATCAACTGCTGCTCCGCCTGGCGGATGTCGGGGCGCCGCTCCAGCAGAGAGGACGGCAGTCCCGCGGGAACTCCCAGTGCGTGCGGTTGATCGACCAGCTTTCTTCCGCGAGCGATAGCTTGAGGATTATTGCCCAGAAGAACGCTGATGAAATTTTCCTGCTGCTCGATGCGCCTTTCAAGGTCCGGAATCGAGGCGGCCGCCGTATACACCAGCTGCTCGGCCTGCCGTACATCGAGCATCGAGGTGGCGCCGCCGTCCGCAAGAATCCGGGTCAGGCGCAATGAGTCCTGGCGCGATGCAAGCGTTTGCCGCGAGATCTCCAGCTCGAGGTCCAGCTCGCGCAATTGAAAATAGGCACCGGCAACATCGCTGACCAGCGAACTGATAACTTGACGCTGTGCCCATTCCTGCGAGAGCAGACTGGCCCGCGCAGACTCCGTGGCGCGCCGGAATTTTCCCCAAAAGTCCAGTTCCCATGCGAGCGAAAGATTTACCTGGTTCGAGCTGGTCTCAATAGCGGGAACGACTTTTGTCTTCGCAGTGCGCTGATTCAACGCAGGCGCGCCTGCGGCGACCGTTGGCAACTGGTCTGCTCGGGTGATTCCCAACTGCGCTCGCGCCTCCAGGATCCTCGCCCCCGCGATGCGCAGGTCATAGTTCTGCTTCAGGGCTGCCTGGATGAGATCGCGCAAAACCTCGTCCTGGAATGCGTCCCACCATTTCTCATCGCCGAAGGAGGAGGGGCCGGACTTGCCGGCCTGGTCCGGTGATAGACCTCTGTATTCGGGAGGCACCGACACGGCTGGTTTCTTATAGTTGGGTCCAACGGCGCAACCCGAAAGCAACAAGGTGAGCAATCCGGCGATGAAAGTCTCTTTCCTTGCTTTCATCTCAATCATCTCCCGCAGCCGGTAGAGGCGGTGTTTCAGGCGCAATGGTTATGCCTTTCCGCTGCGAAAGCCTTTCCACGACCACGAACAGCACGGGGATGATGAACACCGCGATCAAGGTAGCTGCCAGCATTCCTCCGATCACGGTTGTGCCCATGATTTGGCGCGCTACGGATCCGGCTCCACTTGCCGTCCATAACGGCACGCAGCCCAGTACGAATGCGAACGAAGTCATCAGGATGGGCCGCAAGCGCAACCTCGCTCCGCCAAGCGCGGCCTCCACCAGTGGCTGCCCTTTCTCGTATGCGTCTTTTGCGAACTCGACGATCAGAATGGCATTTTTCGCCGCCAGCCCGATCAGCATCACCAGCCCGATCTGCGAATACACGTCGGTTTCGATCTGCACCATGTACGGCGGCAGGAAAATCCCAAGCAGTGCGCGGCGCAGCCACAGCACAGCGAAAGCGCCAAATACGGCCACGGGCGTGCTCAGCAAAACGCTGAATGGCAACGACCAGCTTTCATACAAGGCCGCGAGGACCAGAAAAACCACCAGCAGCGAGAACCCAAAAATGGCTGCGGGCGGCACGCCTTGCTGGGCTATCTTCTCCTGGAAGGATATGCCGATGTAGTCGTATCCCATTTCAGGAGGCATGGTCTCTGCAAAGACCTTTTCCAGGGCTGCCATGGCTTGTGCCGAGCTGAATCCAGGCGCGGCACTGCCAAGTATCTGCGCGGCGCGGTAGAGGTTGTAGCGCATGGTGAATTCAGGCCCGGAGCGCGACTCAAATCGTGTCAGCGCAGCCAGCGGCACCATGTCACCTTTTCTGTTCCGGACATAGAACTGTCCAACGTTCTCCGCGCGGTCGCGATAGGCGCCCTCAGCCTCGATATACACCTGCCACTGCCGGCCAAATCGATTGAAATAGTTGATGAACGATCCTCCCATGAACGCCTGGATCGTTCGATAAACGTCCTTGATGTCAACGCCCTGCTTGAGCACTTTGTCCCTGTCGACAGCGATGAACTGCTGGGGCACAGTCGGAAGGAATGTGGTGTTGACGGTGGCGAGTTCCGGACGCTTTCGGGCTGCTGCAAGGAACTTGTTCAGATTGCCGGCAAGAAATTCAATGTCTTTTCCCGAGCGGTCTTCCAGCACAAACGTGAAGCCCCCGGAGGTACCCACGCCGGGAATGGCGGGAGGAGAAAAAGAAAACGCAATCCCCTGTGGGAGACCAGCAAGTTTCCGGTTTATGTCTTGTCGGATGAACTGATACTGCTCTTCCCTTTTCTGGCGGTCCTTCCATTCCTTCAAAGTGACGAAGAAGAACGCGGTGTAGCTCGACCGGGTAAGGCTCAGAAGGCTGAACCCGATAACACTGGCCGTTGACTCGATACCGGGGGTCTTAGCCAGTATGTCCTCGATCTGGTGCGCGGCGGCTTCCGTCCTTTGCAGCGACGAGGCGTTAGGAAGCTGCAGGTTCATAAACATGTAACCTTGGTCCTCATCGGGAAGAAAGCTCGAGGGCAACTTAGAGCCGAAGAAACCCGCCAGGACTGCGCACGCAACCAGCACGACAAAGGCGATGGCGCTCTTGCGGATGAGTCCGCCGGCAATCCGTATGTAGCGGTCCGTCCCCCGCGCGAAAATCCGATTGAAACCGTCGAAAAACCTGCGCAGCAGGCCTCTGCTGTCCTTGCGCGGCCGCAGCAGCAGGGCTGAGAGTGCGGGGCTCAACGTAAGCGCATTGAAGGCAGAAATCAGCACGGAGATTGCGATGGTGACCGCGAACTGCTGGTAGAGTCGGCCGGTGATCCCGGGGATAAATGCTGTAGGAATGAACACTGCAGAGAGCACCAGGGCAATGCCCACCACGGGAGCCGAGATCTCCTCCATTGCCTTAAAGGTCGCGTCTTTCGACGACATACCTTCTTCGATGTGGCGCTCAACCGCCTCCACTACCACGATCGCATCATCCACAACCAGTCCAATGGCCAGGACTAGACCGAACAGCGAAAGCGTGTTGATCGAAAAGCCAAATACCGGAAAGAGGGTGAAGGTCCCCACGAGCGAAACGGGAACCGCCAACAGCGGGATCAGTGTGGCGCGCCATCCCTGCAAAAAGATGTACACCACGAGGATCACCAGGAGGATGGCGATGAACAGCGTCTTGACGATCTCCTTGATCCCCTCCGATACGGCGCGCGTCGTGTCCAGCGTTACGGTGTAATCGATACCCTGAGGCAGCCTCTGCTTTTGCTCAGCGAGAAGCTTCTGGACTCCTTCTGCGGCCTGGACCGCATTGGAACCCGGCAATTGATATACAGCGACGAGCGCGCTCGGCTTTCCATTCAAATGGCTGGTGACCGTGTAGTCCTGTGCCCCCATTTCAACCCGGGCGACGTCCTTGAGCCGCACAATGCCGCCATCCGGCGCCGCGCGGACGACGATCTGTTCGAACTCTTCAGGCGTAGTGAGCCGTCCCTGTGCCCGAACCGAGTACGTGAATTCCTGGCCCTTTGGCGCAGGCTCGCCGCCGATCTGCCCCGCTGGGTTCACCGTGTTCTGCGACTGGATGGCGGCAACGATCTCCGGCACAGTGATGGCGAGCTTTGCCAGTTGGTCTGGTTTTACCCACAACCGCATCGCGTACTTTCCGGCCCCAAACACCTGAACGCTGCCGATCCCGCGAACGCGGCTCAACTGGTCGTAAAGGTTGATGTAGGCGTAGTTCGCCAGGAACTTCGAGTCATAGATGCCGCTGGGGGAAAACAGACTGATCAACATCAACGGCGAAGTGAGTGTCTTCTGCACCGTCACACCGAAGTTCGTCACGTCGGCGGGAAGCTGCGAGGCGGCCTGGGTTTCCCGAATCTGAGTGAGGATCAGGTCCGTGTTCGTATCGGTCTTCACGTCGAAGTCAACGATCAGCCTCAGCTCACCGGTCGACGAGTTCGTGGAATACATGTAGTTCATGTTGTCCACGCCGCTCATCTGCTGCTCGATCGGCGTGGCCACAGACTGTTCTACCGTTTGTGCATCGGCTCCAACGTAGGTTGTAGACACTTGCACTTCCGGGGGCGCGATTGCAGGAAACTGCGACACGGGGAGGCTGACCAGCGTGATGGCGCCGACGATCACCATGAGGATCGCGATCACCATGGCAACGATCGGGCGGTTGATGAAAAACTGCGACACGGCTAGTCTCCTGCTTTGGCAGAGGCCGAGACTACCTTCACAGGCACGCCATTTCGTAGCTTCTGCAGGCCTTCGACGACCACGTGTTCACCGGCCTTCAGGCCTTCGGTTACGATCCACATGTTTCCGACTCGGTCGCCAACCTTCACCGGGCGGATACTTACCTTGTTGTCCTGATCAACGACCGCGACTTGCTGACTTCCCTGAAGCTCAATCACTGCTCTTTGCGGAATCAGCAAAGCACCGTTTTGCGTCCTGACTGACGCGCGCACGCGTCCGAATCCGCCCGGACGAAGAAGATTGTTAGGATTCGGAAAGAAGCCCGCGATCCGTATGGCTCCGGTAGCGGGGTTTACTTCACGGTCGGCAAAGGAAATCGTGCCAGGCCGCTCATAGACGCTGCCGTCCGCGAGTAGAAGCTGCAGAGGTATGCGCTTGCGCTGCTCTTCCACGCTCGCCTCGGTAGGAAATCTACGATGGAAATCAGTGAACTCCTGCTCACTTACCGTGAAATAGGCCCGGATAGGATCTACTTGCGACACGGAAGTGAGGACTGAGCTCGGGCCGACAAGGTTCCCGATCTGCACTTGCGCGATGCCCGCAATCCCGCTGACGAGCGACGTGACTCTGGTCCACTCCAGGCTGAGTTGGGCCTGCTCGACGTTCGCTCTGGCCGCCTGCACTGTAGCCTGCGCACCGAGCCTCGCCTGGATCTCCGTATCAAGTTGACTTTGGGCGATCGCGCGCGCTTGCGCTAAAGGCGTGTCTCGTTTGACATCATTTTCGGCCTTGCCAAGCTGTGCCTCCGCCTGCGCCAGCTGCGCCTTCGCCTGATCGAGCGCAGCCTTGAACGGCCGGGGGTCGATCTCAAAAAGGACATCGCCTTTTTTCACAACCGAGCCCTCTTTGTAGTCCTGCCGGATGATGTATCCGGTAACGTGAGGCTGGATCTGCGCGTTTACGTATCCATCCAGAGTTGCCACCCATTCGCTGTAGATCGGGGTGTCCTGTTGCACCACGGTTGCGACCTCCACAACGGTTGGCGGAGGAGTGGATGCCGCCTTGCTGCCTCTGCAACCGCTGAGGGCCAGGAGAAAAACGCCAATCATTAGTACGCTGAAGATTCTGCGGCTTGCTGATGCTCTGAATGACATTGGAATACCCCTGATCAGCAGACGGAAGTTCTGGCAGGTTGATGCGAGTCCGAGTCTTTGTCGTGCGTTGGCTCCCCTAACGAGATTCAGCAGCTTCTTGTGGGGATTCAAATGCTTGTGAGCTCCGCAGCCGTGACTCTGCGAAGGAGCGTTAGCCATGAGCTATCCGGCATCGTTTTCTCTCCCCTGCCCGCGCCTTACTGCGTCGCATTGGTTTTGAATGATACTCTTGCCATCGAAACGAATTGCTGATGCCATCCGAACCGGAGAGACGCGCTGAAGGCGATTCGCAAGACTGATTTCCGCAGGAGGCAGTGAGTGTCATCGTCCGAGAGAAAGCATGCCTATACCGCCGCCGGCGGACCTTCGCTTCCAGAGCCATCCTTCGCCGAACGTGCACGCACGCTGGCGCACCTGGGACGCATCGGCAGCCTCTCGACCCTTTCGCGAAAACAGCCCGGCTTCCCTTTCGGCTCAGTGATGCCCTATGCCCTGGATGAGCACGGGCGTCCGATCTTTCTCATCAGCACGATGGCCATGCACACCCAGAATCTCAAGGCGGAGGCGCGCGCCGGCCTGCTGATAACCCAGTTCCAAGGGGAAGGCGATCCGCTGGGAGCGGCGCGGGTCACGCTGCTGGGAAATGTTCTCCCCGTCGCAGAGCCGGAGCTTGCACAGTCGCGCAGGCTCTACCTGGAGCGATATGAAAACAGCAAGTACTGGGTAGACTACGAGGATTTTTCCTTTTACCGGATGGAGATCGTGGACGTTTACTACGTAGGCGGCTTCGGCGTGATGGGCTGGGTTGCGGCCTCGGAGTACTGCGCCGCCCAACCCGACCCGCTGGCGGACGCCATGCCCGGGATCATCGAGCACATGAATGCCGATCACAAGGATTCTCTCGTCTTGCTGGCGCAGCGGTTCGCGGGCATCGAGGCCGAGGAGGCGGCGATGACCTCCGTGGACCGGCTTGGCTTCCAGGTGCGGTTGAAAACCCCGGAAGGCGTGCGAGGCGCACGTATTGCATTCCTGCGAGAGGTGAGCAGCCCGATAGAGACGAGAAGTGTCCTTGTCGAGATGGTGGAGCAGGCGCGGCAGCGTTGAGTGTTTCCCAACACCGGGCAACAGTAGGATGGCCACGCGAGCTTCAGAACATGCAGGCCACCCTGCCTCTACTTCTCCCTTCTTCAGCAATGACAGCCAGCGGTGCCAGGCCTCGTCATGGGCTTGCTTGTTCGTCGCGTATTCGGCCTTTAATCAGTTGTACCCGCACCTTTAGTGATTGAAGCGCTCGGGGACTTCGGAATCATAAGCCATGCAACCGTGGCGCTTGCCAGGGAGAGACCTGCGCAAATCAACATGATCGTTCGGAATCCGAATACAAAGGCTTCACGAATCGATTCTTGGATGGCGCCTGTCGTGCCGGGATCGAGGCCCGCAGGCACCTGTAAACCGGCGAGTTTGATTTCCTCGGCTTGAACCAGCTGTTGAATGCCGGGCGGAAGCATGAGGCGAACCAGTGTGTTATTCAGGCGCGAAGCAAATGCGTGAACCATCACCATCCCAAGGACTGCAATGGCAAGCACCCCCGCGATCCGGGCAACTGCGTTATTGATTCCTGAAGCCGTTCCGGCCCAGTCTCGGCCTACTGAACTCATCACAACGGTGGTAAGAGGAGCAACTGTGATCGCCATCCCGAAGCCAAGAACAAGGAGCGCGGGAAAATACGCCTCCCAGTAGCTGTTACCCACGGTGGGCACAGCGAACAGAGCGAAACCCAGCGTGACAATAAGGGGGCCGGCGATCAGTGGGCGTCTTGGACCATAGCGGGTGACGAGTCCGCCAGACCACCGGGAAAGAAGAAAAATCAGCAGAATGAGCGGGAGGACGGCAGCGCCAGATGCGGTTGCGGAGTATCCCTGGACTTGGATCAGATTCAACGGAAGCAGGAAAAAGAAGATTCCGATCGCGGCATATAAAAGCAGCGTAAGAAGGTTCGCGCCACTGAAGATGCTGGATTTGAAAAGCGTGAGGGGCACCATCGGAGACGTGATGCTCCGCTCGACGAGCACGAACGCGATACTGCACCCGAAGCCGGCGATAAGACTGCCGATCACCAGAGGATGCCTCCAACCAAGGTTGCTGGATTCGATGAATCCGGTGACCAATCCTCCCAATCCGAGAGTGGCAAGAATGGCTCCCGCCCAGTCGATGCGAACTGCTGCCGCACTGCGACCTTCCGGAATCCGCCAAGCCGAGAGGGCGATCACGGCTGCTGCAATCGGGAGATTGATGAAGAAGGCCAATCGCCAGGAACCATGCGCGACTAAAAAGCCTCCGAGGACCGGCCCGGTTGCGGTGGTAATCGCCGTGAATCCAGACCACGTACCGATCGCTTTGCCGCGGCTCTTCTCATCAAACGATGTACTGATGATGGCAAGACTGGCGGGCACCAGGAATGCCGCTCCAAACCCTTGAATGCTCCTCGCCACGATCAACTGACGAATATTCATCGAAACGCCACAACCCGCGGAAGCGAGGGCGAAGATCGTCACGCCCAGCATGAAAATCACACGCCGGCCAAGCAGGTCGCCCAGCGAGCCTCCGACGAGGATCAACGCACCCAGGCAGAGCCCGTATGACTCTACGACCCACTGCATATCCACCACCGTTGCGTGAAAGCTGAGTTGAATCGCAGGCAGAGCAACGTTGACGACCGTGCTATCGATGAAGGCCATGCTGGACGCGAGAATGGTGGCAGCGAGAATCCAGCTTCTGTTTTCAGTTCCAGATGGAGCTGGGACCCCGGCCGATCGAATTACGGCTTCATCACAGGGCGGCCGCATGGAAGTTGTGGATGCGCTTTGGTGCGGATTCGCTTCTGAAGATGGCAGAAAGCGTCAGCGCGACCGGTTGCCACACCACAGTGTGCATTTTCACCTGGGTCATCCGCCGTGGAGGAGGAAAGAAATGGGGCAGCTTTCGCCGCCCCGCTGAGTTTAGCTGTTAGTGCCTACGCCCGCCGTGATCGCCACCGCGTCCGCGTCCCTCGCCACCATGTCCACGGTCCCAGCCGCCCCCACCCCGCCCGCGCTCCCAGCCGCGGCCATGCTCGTGCCATTCACCACGGGCACGGTCATGACGCCAATCACCACGGAAATCACGGTCACGCCATCTGCGGTTGCCATACTCGCGGCCCTGCCAACGGTAGTACCCATTGAAGCGATGACTGCCCCAGCCATGGCGGTGCCCCCAGCCGTACCAAGGCCCGACACCAATGAAGACGCCGTTGTAGAAATATTCCGGCCCCCAATAACCGTAAGGAGCGCAGGCATAGGGTGCGTAATCGTAATATCCCCACTGGCAGACAGGCGGTGGCCCACCAACCTGTACCCCAAAGCTGACTTGTGCTGTTGCTGCTGTCGGCGTAAATGCCAGAAGCATCGCCATAAGGGTGGCGATCATGAAACCACAAATTGAGCTTTTCATTTTCATCTGCTGCCCTCCCATTCTGTCCTTTCTGCAACTCGGGTTGCGTGCCTGTCGTCTCAGCCTAAACATCCTTCAATTGCTCCTCGTCCATCCCGAAATAGTGGCCGAACTCGTGGATGACCGTGCGGCGGATTTGCTCCCGGATTTCCGCTTCGGTGGAGCACACCGCTTCGATGTTCTTCTGGTAGAGAACGACGTAATCCGGCCCTGTTGGGAGGTCGAACACGCTCTTCCTGGTCATTGGCACGCCATGGAAGAGTCCAAGAAGTAGTTTCTTCGGCTGGCGGGAACGAGTTTGGTCAGGCGGATAGTCCTCCACCAGCACGGCGACATTGCGGATGCGGCTGCGGAATTCCTCCGGAAGCGAGTCGAGCACCTCTTGCATGACTCTGACGAACTCTTGGCGCTCCACTCGCCCTCCATGAGGCCCTGGATTCCCATCACAGCAACTGTGTTGCTCCGCATTGCCCCGCGGTCGATCCCCAATCCTTATCAAACCGTCAATTTACGGAACTGGCCCATACTGCTGGGGAGGGTCGCTGATCAGAGCGGATATTCGCCTGGTGTGATCCGGAAGCAAACGGGAGTTCATGGCGATGGTCCAGAATCAGGGACGCTCAGGCCATAGGTGCTTTGGATAGCGACGCATCAATTCGCGACGCACTTGCGGATAGAGTCGCTCCCAGAATCCAGCAAGGTCCGTCGTGGTCTGCACCGGTCGCTGATTCGGGGCAAGCAGGTGAACCACGACGGGTGTGGCTTTCCGCCCGATCCGCGGTGTTTCGCGCATCCCAAGGAAATCCTGCAGGCGAGAAGCAATCCATGGCGGTTTGCCGCGCTCATAGTGGACTTTTGCCTGACGCCCGTTTCGTAAGCGAATACTCGCAGGTGCGATCTCATTGAGCCGTTGGGAAGCCAGCTCCTGCTCCAGCCTGGGAAGAAACTCTGCCCCCGCGCTCTTCAGTTCCGCAAAGCTTCGCAGTCGAACGCACAACTCACGCAGCGCCTGCTCAACATCCGGAGGTTGGAAGCCGGCGAATTCAAGCCGCGCGAGAAATTCGTTCAGCGCGTCGATGTCAACAAAGCGGTCGATCCCAGTTTCGAGTGCCTTTTCAGCAAGCAATGCGGCGGCAGCCTCCGCCTCCGGCAGCGCGCCCTTCGATTCCTGGATGACAAGTTCGTCGTAGAGCAGCGCATTCACGGCCTCGACTCGCTCAGCCACCCGATTCCATATCACCTCGGATTTTTCCCGCACGCGATTCGGAAACAGATCGATCAACCACTCCGGCTCAATACGCGCCATCATCCGAACCAGCGGCAGCGACTTCTCCTTGCGATCTTCGGCATCAACGACCACCATGAACTCATACTGTGGCGGGTCCCCTGCCACTTCGGCGGATCCGCCCGATGACAGCAGCAGCTGATTGCCATTGCGCCGCCGCGCCACGCGGTCGGGGAAGCCGGCAAGGACCGAGATGAGCAGCGCGTCATCGTTGTGCTGCTTCTGTCGAGGAGGTCGGGCGATCCTGCGTAGTTGCTCAATATGCCGCCGCGTGAGGAAATCCTGCTCGAGATCGATTGCCGCAAGCAGGTCGTTCGTTGTGAGCCGTGCATCGGAGCCGAGCACTGCCGCGGCGACACAACCGTCCTCGCCCACATCGCGTTGGATGGCCTCGACTACGATTCGAGACAGGCGGGGTGGCAATGGATAGCGCGCCAGCTGTTGGGCCATTGCTGCTTCGGCCCCAAGGGCATCGAGCAGCGACTCTGCAGCGCCCACTGCTGCCGCCGGCGGGACATCCAGCCAGTCCAGCTCGTTCACATCGAGCCGCATGGCTCGCAGATCGAGGCAGAGCTGTGAAAGGTCACTGCGCAGAATCTCCGGAATCTCTTGTTCCGGGCGTCGCAGGAAATCTTCTTCTGTGTAGAGACGCAGCACACGACCCGGTGATGTTCGGCCCGCGCGGCCGGCTCTCTGAGTGGCTGAGGCCTTGCTCACTCGGCGGATGCAGAGCGTCGGCAGCCCGCTCCAGTGAGAATAGTCCGCGAAGCGCGCCAGTCCACTGTCGATGACGGCGGTTACGCCCTCGATTGTCACCGAGCTTTCGGCGACGTTCGTAGCCAGAATCAGCTTTTGTTGTGTCGCCGGCGAGACCGCCCGGTCCTGCTCGTCAGGCGGCAGGGAGCCATGCAACGGCAATATGAGTAGACCGGCCCGGCGGCCAACCGCCTCACACCCGCGCATGGCGCGGCGGATCTCCGCTGCCCCGGGCAGAAATGTGAGAATGTCCCCGGAGTGCTTCGCCGCAATCAGCGACTCAACCGCATCTTTGACTCGCGTTTCCAGCGGCGCGGATGAGTAGGGGAAATGTTGGATGGAAAGTTCGAAGAGCTTGCCTTCGGAGCGCACCTTCGGACAATCGTCCAGGAATCGCACGATTGGATCGGAATCGAGAGTGGCGGACATGACCACAATGCGCAGATCGGTTCGCGTGCACTGCAGGCGTTTCAACAGAGCCAGTGCAAGGTCACCCTCGAGGTGCCGCTCGTGGAACTCGTCGAGCACGACAACACTCACGTCCTTCAAAAAGGGATCTGAAAGTAGCCGCCGAGTCAGCACGCCTTCCGTAACAAACCGCAGCCGCGTGCCCGGGCCCACCACCTCCTCGAATCGCACTTGGTAACCAACCGTACCCCCGAGTTGCTCGCCCATCTCCCAGGCGACGCGCCGAGCTGCGAGTCGTGCTGCGATGCGTCGCGGCTCGACGACGACCACCTCACCCTCGGGAATGCGGTGAGAGAAACCGAACAGTGCTGGCGGCACTCGAGTCGTTTTACCAGCGCCTGGCGGCGCTTCGATCACGAGATTCGGATGGCGACTCAGAGACGAGACGATCTCGGGCACAATCGTATCGACTGGGAGAACAGCTTTGCGGCTCACAGTTTCCCATCCGAACATGGCATCATTACTATGTCAATGGAGCGAGCAGGCGTGCTATGCCCGCACCACTAAGCTCGATCGCACAGACGTCAGCGCTAATGGCGAGAATACCCGCTTAAGAGTGCATGCCTTCAACCGCAATTCAAGCGTGATAAGTTGAGCTGGTGAAGTCGGGCAGAACGGCCGAATGGCGGAGAGGGAGGGATTTGAACCCCCGGTGGAGTTACCCCCACGTCTGATTTCGAGTCAGGTGCATTCAGCCACTCTGCCACCTCTCCGCGGCCGAGCACGGGCAGGCGCCCGCAAGGCGAGTGTAACAAATTGCCTGTAGCGCCGTCATCTGCTGCGACAAACAAGAGCAACAGCAAAAGACCCACTTCTGCCAAAGACGGCAGGTCCCCGGCCAAGCCCGTCGTTGGCTTGCTGGGGTGGAGAAGTGGGGCACCATCGGACTGCGACTTCCCCACTCAAGCCAAAGAAGCTTGAGTGGGCCACCGCGCGAGTTTCGGCGCGCAGCTACACCACGAAGTACTTTGCCGAGGGGTGGTGCGCCACAATCGCAGAAGTGCTCTGCTCAGGCTCCAGCAAATACGTGGAGGTGAGGCGCACGCCGATGTTCTCCTCGGGGCGCAGCAGCGCAAAGAGCTTGGTCTGGTCCTCCATATGGGGGCAGGCCGGGTAGCCGAAGCTGTAGCGCGAGCCGCGGTACTTCTGGTGGAAGAGGTCGCCGATGCGCTGTGAGTCCTCGCCCGCAATGTTGAGCTGCCGGCGGATGCGCCGGTGCAGAAACTCGGCCAGCGCCTCGGCTGTCTCCACCGAGAGCCCGTGCAGGTACAGGTAGCGCGTGTACTCGCCGGATTCGAAGAGGCGCTGCGTCTCGGCGCTGGCCCGCGAGCCGATGGTCACCACCGAAAGCGCCAACACGTCGGCGCGGCCGCTCGATTGCGCGAGGAAGAAGTCCGAGATGCTGAGTCTGCGCCCCTCGGCCTGCCGCGGAAAGGTGAATCGCAGCAGCTCTGGGAGCCCCTTTGGCAGCGGTCCTCCTGCCTGCACGGCAGCCGCGTCGAAGCTGGGGCTCGCCGAGGCGAAATCCTTGAGCGTCAGCCCAGGCATAGGCGCGTAGACGATGAGGTCGTTGCCGCGCGACTGGCAAGGAAAGTAGCCATAGACCACCTGTGGCTCAAACCATCCCGCCTCGATGGCCTCCTGCTCGAGCCCCGCCAGCACCGGCTTATACTTCTCCTCCACCAGCCGAGCGTAGTCTTCCTGCGAGGCGGTCTTGAGCTGCCACTGGTTCTTGAAGAGCGCCGTGGGATTGATGTATTTGAACAACTCCTTAAGCTCGAACTGCCCGGGACCTTCGGTGCGCACGCCCCAGAAGGGCGGCTGCGGAACATCTGCCGGCGGAATCGGGTCCCGCGGCTCATCGGGCAGGCCCGCATCCGCCACTGCTCGTTGCGCCAGCGCCTGACGCACCACGCGCCCCGCCTCCACCGTCGACTCGCGTTCGTCGCCGCTCAGCTTTTCCATCGCATGCAGCCCCGCGAAGGCGTCCTCGGCGTAGAAGACCGCAGAGGAGTATTCGCGCCGCAGGTCGTCCTCGACGAACTTGCGCGTCAGCGCCGCGCCGCCGCAGATCACGGGAAACACGAGCCCGCGCAGCTCCAGGTCCTGAATAACGTATTTCATCTCCAGCGTCGACTTCACGAGCAAGCCGCTGAGGCCGATGGCGTCGGCCCGGTGCTCGGTGGCTGCGTGAATGATGTTTTCCGCCGGCTGCTTGATGCCGAGGTTCACCACCTTGAAGCCGTTGTTGGTGAGAATGATGTCGACCAGGTTCTTGCCGATGTCGTGCACATCGCCTTTCACCGTGGCCAGCACCATGGTTCCCTTCTGCGAGCCCTCAAGCTTCTCCATCTTCGGCTCGAGGTAGGCCACGGCGGCCTTCATCACGCCCGCCGAGTCGAGCACCGAAGGGAGCTGCATCTTGCGCGCGCCGAACAGTTCGCCCACGGTGCGCATGGCGTCGAGCAGAATGGTGTTGATGACTTCGAGCGGTGAGTACGTTTCGAGCGCCGTCTCAAGGATCTGCTCCAGCGGCTGTCGCGCACTTCCGTCTCCCACGCCTTTTTCGCCCTGGATAATGCAGTACTTCAGCTTGTCCTCCACCGAAAGCGACTCGGCGTGGGCCACGGGCGAGGCGTCTTTTTTGCCCTTCATCGCCGCGAAGTGGGCCATGTAATTCTGGAGCGGGTCGCCGTCGGCGCGGTCGGCGTGAATCAGCTTGCGGGCCAGTTGCAGCTCGGCCTCGGGAATTTTGTAGAGCGGATAAATTTTCGAGTAGTTGACGATGGCCAAGTCGAGACCGCGGTCCACCGCCTCGTGCATGAAGACCGAGTTCAGCACGCGCCGCGCATAGGCGTTCAGGCCGAATGAAATGTTAGAGACGCCGAGGATGGTCTTGCACTCCGGCAGCGCGCGCTTGATCCCCGCCACCGCCTGCAAGGTCTCCATGCCCGCCGTGCGGTAATCTTCCTGACCGGTGGAAATCGGCAGCGTCAGCGCGTCGAAGATCAGGTCCTGCGGGCGCAGGCCGTACTTGTTGACCGCGAGGTCGCAGATGCGCCGCGCGATGGCGATCTTCTTCTCCGCCGTCAGCGCCATGCCCTCTTCGTCGATGGTGAGCGCGATGACCGCCGCGCCATAGCGCTTGGCCATGGGCAGCACGCGCGAACTGCGCTTTTCGCCGTCCTCCAGGTTGATCGAGTTGATGATTGCCTTGCCCGGCGTGCGCTTCAGCGCCTCCTCCAGCACGTCGGCCTCGGTGGTGTCGATCAGGATCGGCGCGGGCACGCGCGTGGCGATCTTCTCCAGCACATTGCTCATGTAGGCCTTTTCGTCTTCGCCAACGATGGCGCAGCAGAGGTCGAGCATGTGCGAGCCTTCGCCCACCAGCTTCTTGGCCAGCGTGAGAATGCCGTCGTAATCGCCCGCACGCACCAGATTGCGGAAGCTCTCCAGCCGCGTGGTCGTGTTCATCTCCTCGGCGACAACCAGCGGCTTGGGTTCCAGGTCGAGCGGCACGGTGGTGTAGGCGCTTGATGCCGCCGACGCGGCGCGCACATTGCGCGGCGCTGGAGTGAGGCCGCTCACTGCATCGACAACGGCCTTGAGATGCTCCGGCGTGGTGCCGCAGCAGCCGCCAACAATGCGCACTCCATAGTCCTCGACGAAGTGCTTGTGATATCCGGCGAGCTCCTCCGGCTTGAGCAGATAGACGGCGCGGCCGCTCACATTCTGCGGCAGTCCGGCGTTGGGCAGTACGGAGACGTGCTTGGTCGAATTGAGCCCGAGGTAGCGGACCGCGTCGTTCATCTCCAGCGGCCCAGTGGCGCAGTTGAGCCCAATGGCATCGACATCGAAGACCTCGAGTGCCGTGAGCGCGGCGCCGATCTCGGTGCCCAGCAGCATCGTCCCCGTGGCTTCCAGCGTCACCTGCACCTGCAGCGGAAGCCGCTTGCCGGCCTTGTGCATCGCGTCGAAGCAGGCCGCAACGGCGCACTTGGCCTGCAGAATGTCCTGGCAGGTCTCGATGAGCAGCAGGTCCGCGCCGCCTTCAATCAGCGCCTCGGCCTGTTCCACGTAGGTCGCCAGCATCGCGTCCCATGAGATGTGGCCCAGCGAGGGCAGCTTGGTGGTCGGACCGATCGATCCGGCGACAAAGCGCGGGCGCTCCGGCGTGGAGAACTGCGAAGCGACCTCGCGCGCCAGCTTGCAGGCGGCCAGGTTCAGCTCGCGAACGCGGTCCTCCAGGCCATATTCGGCCAGCACGATCCGCGTGGAGCCGAAGGTGTTGCTCTCCACCACGTCGCAGCCGACATCGAAGAACGCCGCGTGAATGTCGCGGATCACGTCCGGGCGCGAGAGCACCAACAGCTCGTTGCAACCTTCCTTCCCCCAATAGTCATCGGCAGTGAGGTTGCGGAACTGGATGTTGGTGCCCATGGCGCCGTCGTAGGTCACGACGCGCTCGTTGACGGCCTTGAGGAATTCGCTCATGCAGGAGTGAGAAGCCTTTCTGTTTTGAGGCATTCACTACCCCACGCAAGCAACAGAGGCTTGAATGGGGCACCCTCGAAATTTCAATTGTAACTTTTTCGCCAAAACGACTCTGGACCGCCCACGGGCGGCCCAGGGGAGAGAACGGCGCGCAGGCTTAACGGGCGATCATCCGCATCTTCTTCTCGTCCATAACGTTGAAGCGGGCGTTGTCCCCCTCGTGCGCGGGCGTGATGGCCAGCAACTGCTCCTTGCGATAGACCAGGCCCGTGACGTTGTAGCTGGCCAATTCGAAGCCGTGGCCATGGGTGATCGCATCGACCGGGCAGGCCTCCACGCAGTAGCCGCAGAAGATGCAGCGGTTGTAGTCGATGTTGTAGACCTTGGCGTAGCGCTCGGCGCTGGAGATCCGCTTCTCGGCCGTGTTCTCCGCCGCCTCGATGTAGATGCAGTTCGAGGGGCAGGCCGCCGCGCACAGGAAGCAGGCCACGCACTTCTCCAGGCCGTCCTCGTCGCGCTGCAGCACGTGCAGGCCGCGGTAGCGCTCCTGGAAGACGGCGCCGCGCAGCGGGCCCTTCCCGTCCGGATAATTCTCCACCGTGGTCGGCTGGAACATCTCCATGAAGGTGATGCTCATACCCTTGGCGATAGCGGCAATGTTCTGTAGAAGGCGCATGGTGACTTCCCGTCGGGAATTATAAATGCTGCGGGGCGCATGCCGCTAGTGCAGTCCGTGGCAGCAATTTTAGGTTTCAAAGTCAAAAGCAACAGCAACAGACCCACTTCTGCCAAAAGAAGGCAGAAGTGGGGCACCAAGATCGATCCTGGACCCAGATCGATCCTAGCCCTTGTTGGCCTTTGCCGCCTTGTTTTGGGGCACCGTGGACCAGGTCTTGTCTGCGGCGTGGCAGAGCGTCTCCAGCGGGCACTGGACGCACTTGGGAGAGCGCGCCGTGCACAGCGCCCGGCCGTGGTGAATGATCTGGTGTGCGAAGTCGATCCACTTACGCTGCGGAATCACCTTCATCAGGTCCTGCTCGATCTGCTTCGGGACATCCGAGCGCGTCAGCTCCAGCCGCCGAGCAATGCGATGCACGTGGGTGTCCACCACAATGCCCACGCCATGCCCGTACCAGGTGCCCAGCACCACGTTGGCCGTTTTGCGCGCCACTCCGGGAAGCGTGAGCAGCTCCTGAATGGTCTGCGGGACCTGGCCGCCGAACTGCTCCACGATCTTGCGCGCGGCGCCTACGAGGCTTTTTGCCTTGCTGCGAAAGAACCCCGTGCTGCGGACCAACGGCTCCAGCTCCTCAGGCTCAATCCGCGCCAGCGACGCAGGGCCCGGATATTTCCTGAACAGCTCCGGCGTGACCATGTTCACGCGCACGTCGGTGCACTGCGCCGAGAGGATCGTCGCCACCAGGAGCTGCCAGGCATTCTCGTGATGGAGCGCGCAGCGCGCCTCGGGATAAGTTCGGTCGAGAATCTTCAGGATCGCCGCGATTCGCTCAGGCGCAAGCGGCGAGTAGCGTGCCCTTGGCGCCTTAGTTTTCGCCGTTCTGCTTCCAGCTTTTGTTCCGGCGCCCGGCATAGTGGTTCCCTTCGGTTGCCGTCTCTAGTTGGCTGCCGTCTCGCAGAGCTGCGCCTGGATCACGGCCTTGCCCGGGCCGCATGGCTCCGGCTGCAAATAAAGTTGCCGATAAACCTTCGCGTTTCGCATGATGGCCTGCACGTACTCCCGCGTCTCGGTGAACGGAATCGACTCCACGAATTCGGCGATGTCGCCGTATTTTCCGATTTGAAGCCAGTCGTCGACGCGGTTGGATCCCGCATTGTAGGCGGCCAGGGCGTACTCGACCTGCCCGTTGTACTGCGTCACCATCGCCTTGAAGTAGTGCGTGCCGAGCTGAATATTGATGCTGGGCACCAGCAATGAGGAGGTGCTGAAGCCGCGGATCCGCGCCGCCCGCGCTTCGCTGCGGCCCACCTGCGGAAGTAGTTGCATGAGTCCATAAGCATTGGCGCGGGAGAGCGCTCCTGGGTTGAACTCGCTCTCCTGCCGGATCAGTGAGGCCACCAGATAAGGATCCAAGGCATTGGCCCGCGCCTGGCGCACAAGTTCATCCCAATACGGACGCGGGAAGAGGATCTCCCAATATTCACGCGGCAGCGCAGAGAGCTCCACCGAGTAGTAGCCCGGCAGCGAGCGCTTCAGGAACTGCAGCGCGCGATGCTCCTGTCCGGAGTCGCGATAGATGCGCGCAATCTGCAGCGTCGCCCAGCCGGCGCCCGGCCCGCCCTGCTCGGCCTGAAGTTCGCGGATGGCAAAGTCGTAGAGTCCGGCGTTCACCAGAAGCTGGCTCTTCTCGGCCTGCAACTGATTGGGCGGCGGCTCCACCTCCAGCGCTTCGGGCCCAGGAACCTTCACCTCGGGAACCAGGGCGAGCACGGGATTCCTGGCAGCTGCTGTCCGGCCCAGCGTGACGTCCGCCGCGGTTGCCGATGCACCGGTTACCGAGCCGGCCGCGCGTGTGCTGCCGTCAGCCGGCAGTGCAACCAGCCGCTCGCGTGCCAGGCATCCGTAGTAGTAATTGCGGAAGCGGTTGGCGACGACCGTGTACCAGGCGCGCGCAGTGGCGTAATCGCGCTCGTCCTCTGCAATGCGCGCCCGCCAGTAGAGCGCGGCCGGGGCCTCCGGGCGGTCCGCATAGAGCGCAACGTGGTTCTCGAAGGCCTCCTTTGCTTCCTGCTTGCGCCCCTGCCGGTAGATAAGCCAGGCGGATTTCCAGTTGGCATAGCTGGCGCGCGCGCTGGTTGGGAAGCGCCGGCTCAACTCGCCGAAGAGCGACTGCGCGCGGTCATAGTCCCTGCGCAGCAGAAAGAAGTTGCCGGACGAAAGCAGAGCCTGCGCCAGCCACTGGCTGGACGGCGACTCCTGCCTCATGCGCTCGAGGTTTGCATCCAGAGCACTCGAGTTGTCGTCGCTGCGCGCGATCTCGCATAACAGGTAGAGCCGCTGCGCGTTGGCTTCGCCCCTGGCCTCGGAGCGCTCCAGGATCGACCGCGCGCCGCTCGGGTTGTAGCGCCGCATCGCGGAGGCCAGCGCAATCTCAACGTCGTCCTGCTCTGAGGCCGGGGCCCTGGCGGCCAACTCGCGATAAGCGCGCTCGGCCTCTGCCCAACGTCCAGCGCCAGCCAGCAGGTCGGCCCTTGCCTTCTGATCGGAATAGCTGCCCTCAAGCGACGATCCGGCGGCGGTCAACTGCGCCGCGGCCTCGTCGGCCTCCGGGCTCAACGGCATCGTGAAGTAGAGGTGCTTCAGCACCTCCATCCCCTTCTCGGGATGCTCTGATTTCAGATAGCTCTTGCCCAGCGCCAGCTCGATCGAGGCGCGAACCGGCTGGCGATGCGCCTCGAGATAAGCGATGGCTTCCTGCGTCCGGCCCTGCCTGGCAAGCGCATTGCCGTAGATCGGCACCACATCTTTTTGGAAGATCGACTCCGGCATGCGAAGGTCGAATTCACGCAGCAGCTCAACGACGCGGGCATCGTCTCCCTTGCCCGCATACGAGACCGCCTCCAGATACTGAACGTAGTCGTAGAGGTCGCCCGCGCGCGGCCTGGCTTTCTCCAGTGCGGCGATCGCCGGGTCATACTGCTGGTCCAGCACATGTGCGTATCCGAGTGCCAGCCACGCCAGCGCTCCGGCATCGCTGCCCGTGTGCCGGCGCGCGTAGTCCTCTACCGCGTTGTAGGCAGCAGGGGTACGGTCAGCCAACAACTGCCGAGTCATCGGCTTCAGGTCGGCCGAGGCCACAAAGGCTTTCGCCATCCTGCGGGCTTTCTTTCGCTCGGCTTTCGTCAACTTCCTCGCCCTACGCGCAGAATGGCGCGCTGAGCGATGCTTGCTTTCAGAACTATGCTTGCTGACGCGACGAATGCCTGCCTTCTCCCGCAGGGCAGACTCCTTCGCGACCGTCTTGACTAGACGTGGTTTATGTTTTGGAGCGGACTTTGGAGCGGACTCCGGCCGCGCGCGATTGCGCGCCGGCGAAAAAGCGCTGAGGACCAGAAGCAGGAGCAGAAGAATGCGAATTTTTATGAGCATCGCCTTGTTGCCGGGCAATCCAAATCATCGGCTTGCCCGGAGCTTGCAGTTTAACCCGGAAAGCCTGCTCCCATGAGCGACCGGTCGTTATCCGCAAGAATTCGCATGAGCTCCTGACTGAAATAGTCGACGTCCTTCACGGTTTCGCCGTAGCGCTTCTGGTATGCCGCCCGGCTCTTTTCAATGTCCTCGCGCAACCGGCTGTAAAGATCGCGCTGGGCGCGGCCCTCGGAGACCTTGGCTTGGTTGTAAAGCTTAATCTCCTCAACCAGCAGCTTGGCAAAACGGCGTCCGCGCTCGTGCGCTTCATCGAGCACCGGAGACGGCTGGTTCAGGCCGGAAACCGAAGAGCTCTCCGCAGCCTGGATGCCGCTGGCCGAGCCGACGGCCGAAGCCGGAGAGTACGCAGACGGCGGCTCCGGCCGAGGCTGCGCGGCGTCCATGCGCGCACTCTCCGCCTCGGAGGTTACCTCCGGTGACGCGACCTGAGAGGCAGGTGCACGCGGTGACAGGGCGACCTGAGAGGCAGGTGCACGCGGTGGCTCCGTACGCGGCGGAGTTTCCACTGGAGCTGCTGCCGCTGAACTCGTTGCCGCTGACGCTGGCGCCGCGGGTTGCGCAGAGCTTTGCACCGAGGGCGGCGCCGGCACCTGCGTGGCGACCTTGCGATACCCTTGCAGTTCCAGAGAGAGCTGCGCCACCTGCACCAGAACTTCCAGGGCCGCCAAGTCCTCCGAGTCACCGGACAAGGCGAGCAGCAGGGCGGCGACACGCTCCTTGAGCATCACCGGCACGAGCAGGACCTCTACGGAGCTGTCCAGCCCCAGCTGCGCCGTGAAGGCCTGGTCGAATTCGGATGCCTTGGCCACTCGCGCAGCACAGGAGCTGAGCACCGCAGCTGCGGCTCCGCGCGAGGTGTCGATGGTCGCCCCTTTGAAGTTCTCCGGCGATGCCAGGCCCACTGAGCTCCAGCCGCTTGCCTGGGCACCGCGCAGGATCATCAGCCCGCAAGCCGAGGTGATCGAGGAACCCGCAGCAAGCAGCGATTCCAGGGTCTCGGTCTGGGTCCTTGAATTTGAGATCAGCAGGGCTCCATCGCGCAACAGCCGGCTGCGGGCGCTACGCGGCTTCTTGGGAAAATCGGCAGGTTCCGTGGTCAGCGCCGTTCCCATTCTGTGGGCAACACCTTCGGCGAGCTCGCGCGATTTCTCCTGCAGCACCTCCTGCAGGGCCTCGCAGCAGGCCCGGGTGGCTAGTTCGCGAAATAGCTCTTCGTTGGACATTTTTTTGTCTTTGGCCGGCCCAGCTTCGCCGTGCACCCAAGCCAATATCGCCTCGGCCGGCGAGAACAGCTACTACACTCCGGATTATGGTGCTCGCTTTAGCCGTGTGTCAACGCCCGCGAACCACTTTGGTTCTGTTACCTTGCAGGATTGAAATCGCATCCACATTTAGCTCTTTTTTGTGATCTTACAAGGTACCCATTACAATACGAATCGAGTCATTTTCACTCGTATTTCTGAATCGACGGACGAATGGACGCCATCGAAAAGAAAGTAACCGACGCACCGAGCGAAGAAAGCACCCTGGTCGAAGCCGCACGTTCAGGCGACATAGGTGCATTCGAGGCCCTGGTGAGGCGCTACGATCGAAACGTCTTCCGTATCGCTCAGCACATTACGCAAAATCGCGAGGATGCAGAAGACGTGGTTCAGGATGCGTTCTTAAAGGCGTACCAGAACCTGGGGCAGTTCCAGGGGCAGTCCAAGTTCTACACTTGGCTGGTCCGGATCGCGGTAAACGAAGCGCTCATGCGCCTGCGGCGGCGCCGTCCCGATCGCATGGTTTCCATCGATGAGGACGTCAAGACGGAAGAGGATTCCATCCCGCGGGAGATCGCGGACTGGTCTCCGAACCCCGAACAGCGGTATTCGCAGGCGGAACTGAAGGAGATTCTCGGCAAGACCATACAGGGCCTGCCGCCAAGCTTCCGCACGGTGTTCGTCCTGCGCGATGTCGAGGGGCTTTCCACCGAGGAGACCGCAGCGGCCCTGGATTTGAGCGTTCCGGCAGTGAAATCGAGATTGCTTCGCGCGAGACTTCAATTGCGCGAACGGCTCAACAAGTATTTCAAACGACGCGATGGAGACGCCAAACAGTGAAATGCTCTGATTTCCTGAAAGAGCTGACCGATTACCTCGACAACACCATGGACCAACGCACCAGGGCCGAGCTCGAGGAACATCTGCAGTGGTGCCACAACTGTTACGTCGTCTGCAACACCACCAAGAGCACCATTGAAATCTACCGCGGCTCTCAGCTCTACGAGCTCCCGGATGACCTTCGCAGCCGCCTCCGCTCCGCCATCATCTCCAAATGCAATTGCCACAAAAATAGTCTGGATGCAGCTGGCCCCGGAGCAAGGCCCGGCAAGTCCGAGAAACTTTCCTCCTGACCGCAGGTCCAAGAAGAATTTCACGAAGAGAATAAACGAGCGGACGTGTCCAGTTTCGATCTGACTTGTAGTTAAGACTTCAGTCGGGACTAGCGGCGCTTTGCCTGTTTTTTGACGGGTTTCTTCTGCTTGGGTTTTGGGGCCGGCTTTGTCTGCTTCTTCGCGGAGGAACGACTGCCCGACTTTGCGCTCTTGGGGGCCTTGCCCTTCGCCGCCTTCGGCTGTGGCTTAACGGATTTTTTCAAGGCCGGCTTCGCGAGTTTGCCTTTTTGGGCCGGCTTTGCGGCTGCGTTCGCTACCGGCTTTTTGGCTGCGGCCCCGGCTTTTTTCGCGGCAGGCTTCTCCGGCTTCTTCTCACGGGAGAGCTCCTGCTCGCGCGCCAAAGCCTTGCCTGCGGCCGTCGACTTCCCGCCTGCGTTGGGCGCACCGGCCGCTGCTGCGCCGGCAGCCGCTGCCACCGGCTCTGCGACCGCCTTTGCGGGCACCGCGGCGGCCTTCTTTGCGGCCCTTGCACGGCGCACCGGAATCGGCGGAGGCGGTGGGGGAGGCGGCTCATAGGGGGCCAGAAACTTGGCGATCTCGGTCTCCGTGCGCAGCTTGCCGTCCAGCAGGAGCAGGAAGGCCTCCTGGCAGATGCGCGAATACTCCGGAAGCTGGGGCGTGATGCGCAGCTCCGCCATCTGCGCAACCGGAATCTTCTCCTGCACTTGCCGCCAAGGTCCAAGGAAGTTCTTGATCTTTTCGACGGCGGTCTTGTTGCGCCCGGTGACCTCCAGGTACAGCATCGCCTCGGGTTTGGCCGAAGAGAGCAACTTCCATGCGCCGGAGTTCGACGCGGCTTCCTTGGACAAGAGCTTCTTGGAAAGCTCCTTCGCGTCTTCTTCCAGCCTCTTCCACTCCGCTACGAACTCGCGATGCGGGAGCAGCCTCTGAATTGCCGCAGCCTCGGCGCCGCCCAGCTTCCTGGTCATGAATTCCATCGCAGCCGGAGCGGAGTTGACGCTGATGTTCAGCTCCGCCATGGTGGCGCGGGCCTGGAGCAGATGGGCCAGCTCCGGAGTGTCCGCCTTCGCCACCGTCCACTTCGGATCCAGGACCTTGAGCCATCCCTGCTCCTCCAGAGCGCGCATCACCGCGATGGGGTTCTCCTCATAGGCAAGCCGCTCGATCTCATAGCCAATGGAACGGCTGCTGATGAACTGAATGTATTCTCCGTCGCGCGCAGACTCGTAACGGGCGCGGGTGCGCTCCTCCAGCTCCCAGCCAAAGCGCGTGACAAAGCGCGTGGCGCGGATGAGCCGCGAGGGGTCCTCCAGGAAAGCGTAGCTGTGCAGGATGCGCAGCAGGCGCGCCTCAATGTCGGCTGCGCCGTTGAACGGGTCGAGCAGCAGTCCGCGCGAGCCCTCGTTCAGCGAGAGCGACATGGCGTTGCAGGTGAAGTCGCGCCGGCGAAGGTCCTCGGTAATGGTGGCGGGAATCACCACGGGTGGCTTGCCGGGCTTGTCGTAGGTCTCCGAGCGGGCCATGCCGATCTCGACCCCTGTGCCCTGGAAGACCACGTGGAGCACAGAAAAGGCCGCGTCGGTCATGTCCACGATTCCGCCCGCCTTCTCCAGTTCGTGCTGCAGCTTGAGGGGGTCCCCCTGGACGGTAAAGTCTAGATCGCGAATCGGATAGCCGCTCAGAATGTCGCGGATGGCGCCGCCGGTCAGGTAGAGGTTCATGCCGTGGGCGCGAGTGATCTTCTGGATTGTGGCTAGCGTCCGCATCTGCTCGGGCGACAGCCGGCTCTCCATCGTGTATATGTAATCAGCCATGGTTTAAGGCAAACGCTTCAATCACTTACCCGCAAGCAGCGGCCTTTGGCGGGCAGTGCCCTTCCGGGAACCCCCCAAGGGAAGTCAGTAACTCTCTGGCATACAGATACTTACAGAAAACTGCCTCATTTCCGGTACAAACTCCAGACAATACCACAGAGCTGCGCTCTTGGCTACTCCCAAAAACGGCGAACCTGTTGATTTTGCTGGTAAATCCAGACTACCTGCCTCCGGCTGTCCGGGAAGCTGAATTGCCGCTCCGAAACCATGGAATCCCCAATGGGCCGTTTTCGGCTTGTTGGGATGTTGGGCGCCGCGCAGTCGTTTTCTGACGCTCGAGCGGCAGGTTGAAATTCGCTCGGCAGGTCTCCAGCATGCCGGGCTCCCCAGTATGCCCGATTTGGTTCGCTGGAGTGGTCAGCCATCCGCGAAGGTGCGACAATGGGCAGCGGCAGAGTAAACGCTGCATATTGTGGCCCTCGCGATGGGGCCGCGCGTAATGGGACGGGCACCCAATCTGCCTGATTTGGCCGATTGGGATTGAGAGCATGGCATCCACGCACAAAAAAGTGATCGTCCGCAAGATGGACCGCGACACCGTCCAGGGCTACGTGGGCTCCGGTGAGTTTTTGGCCGAAGGGAAGGTTGAGATCCTCAACACTGCCGGCAGTGTGGTGCAGATCGACCTCTCCCAGATCAAGGGCGTGTACTTCGTCCGCGATTTTGCCGACTCCAGCTCCCTCTCGCGCAAGACCTTTGCCAGCCGTCCGCGGGTGGAAGGACTCTGGGTACGTCTTCGCTTCCGTGACGCCGAGATACTCGAGGCGCTGATGCCGAACGATCTGACGCAGCTCCGCCCCGAAGGCTTCTTCCTCAACCCGCCAGACATGCGCGGAAACGTCCAGCGGATCTTTGTCCCGCGCTCGGCGCTCGCCGAGATGACTGTGCTGGCGGTAATTGGAGCGGCCGTGAAGCGCCGCCGCCAGGCCGATGTGGCCAGCCAGACGCCGATGCTGTTCACCGAGCTGCCGGCCGAGTGAGGCAGCGAAACTCCTGCAGATCCTACATCTGCTAACAGCGGCAGATGTGGGGCACCACAGTTCTAGAGAAATTTCCAAGGCTTCATTGGCGTGTCAGGTACTGCTCCTGTACCCTTGAGCGCAAGATGAAACTCTCTGAGATCGCCCGGATTCTGGGCGCCTCGCTGCACAACGCTTCTCCGGAGACGGAGGTCGCCGGAGTTGCGGGCATCGAGGACGCGGGCCCGCAACAGCTTACCTTCATCTCGAACTCCAAATATGCCGCCATGGCCAGGACCACCC
>WNGF01000508.1_pt1 | contig 56052 bp, 62 predicted proteins | sample 5400641 | NCBI WGS metagenome assembly WNGF01 (sample SAMN13153371, study PRJNA577476) | soil metagenome | isolation source: 80 cm soil or saprolite under grassland replicate 2 | place: USA:California | collected 2016-06-15
GAGGCCGGCTCTTCGCCCACGAAGAGCCTCATGTGGTGGCGGATGCGGTCCTGCTCGTCGATGATCCGGAAGCGGATGCCCGGGTAGCGCCGATCCAGATCGGCGAGGACTTCGGCCAGCGTGGCGCCGGCTCCTTCCACCTCGCCCCGGCCGCCGGTATAGGAATGCAGCGGCGAGGCGACGAACACCCGCATCAGACGGAGCCGGCGCTGACCGAGTAGATCTCGGGCAGATGCTCGGCGATCTTCCGCCAGCGCCCGCCCTCATCGGCGCTCATCCAAATCTCCCCGCCGGTCGTGCCGAAGTAAAGCCCCAGCGGCTGGCGGCCGTCCTCGGCGAAAGCCTGGCGCTTGATCGTGAGCCAGGCCTGCCGTCGCGGCAGACCCGCGTCCTGACGCTGCCAGCTCTTGCCGCCGTTTTTCGTGCGATAGACCGCGGGGCGGCCCCCCGGGCTGGTGCGGGGCCACACTGTGGTCCCGTCCATCGGGATCACCCAGAGCGTGTCGGGATCGCGAGGGTGGAGCACCAGCGGGAAGCCGATGTCGCCGATGGCTTTCGGCATCGCGCGGCCGATGCGCGTCCAGACCTCGCCCGGACGGTCGAGCCGGTAGATGCCGCAGTGGTTCTGCTGGTAGAGCCGGTCGGGGTTGAGCGGGTGCAGCGCCATGATATGGGGATCGTGACCCAGCTCGGGATCCTTCTCGGGCAGGAAGTCCGCCGCGACGCCGCGGTTGAGGGGGCGCCACGACTTGCCGCCGTCGGAGCTCTCGAAGGAGCCGCCGATCGAGAGACCCGCGTAGAGATGGGCGGCGTCTCTCGGGTCGATCAGGATCGAATGAACGATGGGCCCGTCGGGCGTGGCGACGAAGGCCGCGTTGAGCCGCGCCACGACATCGCGATCGAAGCCTTCGATGCCGCTCCACGTGATTCCGCCGTCGTCGGACCGAAAGAGCCCATGGGGCGAGGTGCCCGCCCACCAGATGCCCGGCTGGCTCGAGTGCCCGGGCGAGAGCCAGAAGACATGATCCACCGCCTTGCCCGGCTGGCCTTCGGGCGCCTTGGCGAAGGCCGGCGGCTGCTTGGCTTCCTGCCATGTCTTCCCCCGATCGGTGGACCGATAGATCGTGGGGCCGAGATGCCCCGTCTTCGCGGCCATGAGCATGGTGAAGCCGTCACGCGGATCGAGCACCAGGTGGTTGATGACGCAGCCGAGGAGGTGCGGCCCGTCGAGCCGCCACTGCCGGCGCGCCGGATCGCCGTGGAAGAGAAAGGCACCCTTGCGGGTGGCGACCAGGAGCATCACGCGGGTCGGGCGTCGGACTGACTTGGCCATGGCTATTTGCTATCGTAAATGACGATGTATGGCAAGCCCTCCTCCGGCTTCCCTCGCCGCATCGTCTGCCTGACGGCCGAGCACGTCGAGATCTGCTACCTGCTCGGGGCGGGAGAGCGCGTCGTGGGCGTGCCGGGCACCACTCAGCGCCCGCCCGAAGCGCGCGAGAAGGCCAAGGTCGGGGGCTTCACCACGTTCCGTGCCGACAAGATCCTGGCGCTCGAGCCCGATCTCGTGCTGGCCTTCTCCGACCTGCAGGCCGATATCACCGCCGAGCTGGTGCGCGCGGGGCTGGCGGTGTTCTGCAGCAACCAGCGCTCCCTGGACGAGATTCTCGAGACCATTCTCATGGTGGGCGGTTTGCTCGGCCTCGAGAAGGCCGCGCGCGATCTGGTCCAGGACCTCCGCGACGAGATCCGTCAGGTGCGGGAGTTCTCCAGCGTCTGGCCGGACCGGCCGCGCGTGTATTTCGAGGAATGGCACGACCCGTTGATCGCGGGCATCCGCTGGGTGTCGGAGATCATCGAGCTGGCGGGCGGCCGTGACATCTTCCCCGAGCTGCGTGACAAGCGATCCGGGCGCGAGCGTGTGGTGAACCCCGACGAGGTGATCCGCCGGGACCCCCAGATCATTGTTGCCTCCTGGTGTGGAAAGCCCGTGGACGCTGCCGCGATGAAGAGACGTCCCGGCTGGGAGCGAATCAGCGCAGTGAAGGAAGGGCGTATCCATGAGCTGGACGGCGCTGATATCCTATCTCCAGGGCCTTCGGTGCTGGTCGGCCTCAGGCGGATTCACGAGATCATCCAGGGTTTCATGAAAGCGTAGTCGAAGGCCTCAAGCGGGCTCTTCGACGAAGAACTCCAAGTAGCTGATACTCTGGTAGAAAGACCGGCTTCACTCGTGAATCCGAGCCGCCCTGGAACGTATCACTATAACTGTGGGGCCTCACAGGGCCCGATGCTAGGATGAAAACCTTTCGCGAACTCCAAGGAGACTAGATGCTGGCGCGTCCCGAGCGTTTCTTCGAAGAGCGGTTTGGCCTGACCCCGTCCACGATGGAGCGGCTTCTCGGTTCGACGCTGGCACAGCGGGTGGACCACGCCGACCTCTACCTCGAGTACCGCGTGAGCGAAGAGCTCAGTCTCGAGGAAGGCGCGGTGAAGAAGGCGGCCCGCCACGTGAGCCAGGGCGCCGGCATCCGCGCCCAGTCGGGTGAGCGCACCGGCTACGCGCATACCGACGATCTCTCGCTGCCCAATCTCGAGGAGGCGGCACGGCAGGCGCGCGCCATCGCCGACCGGGCGGGCGGCTCCGCCGTGGTGGCGGTGGGCCGCACGGGCGCGCCCCATGATCTCTACAGCCTCCCCGAGCCTCCCATCGCCGCCGACCTGCAGCGCAAGCTCAGCCTGCTCACGCGAGTCGATGCCGCGGCCCGGAAGCTCGATCCCCGGGTGAAGAAGGTGATGGCGACACTGGGCAGCGAGGACGTGGTGGTGCTGATCGCGACGCCGTCGGGATGGACGGTGGGCGACGTCAGGCCGCTCACGCGGCTCAGCATCACGGTGATCGTCGAGGAGGACGGCAAGCGCGAGATAGGCGGCTGGGGCGGCGGCGGCCGCGTGGCGCTCGACTTCTTCGAGGAGGGCAGCCGTTGGGAGCGCTTCGCGTCCGAGGCGGTGCGCCAGGCCATTGTGAAGCTGGGCGCCGTCGAAGCGCCCGCGGGCGAGCTCACCGTGGTGCTCGGCCCGGGCTGGCCGGGCATCCTGCTCCACGAGGCCGTGGGCCACGGGCTCGAGGGCGACTTCAACCGGAAGAAGACGTCGGCGTTCTCCGGCCGGCTCGGTCAGCAGGTCGCCTCGGAGCTCGTCACCGTGGTGGACGACGGCACGATCAAGAACCGCCGCGGCTCGCTCAATGTCGACGACGAGGGCGTGCCGACACGGCGCAATGTGCTCATCGAGAAGGGCGTCCTGCGCGGCTATATGCAGGACCGGCTCAACTCGCGGCTGATGGGCATGGAGGCCACGGGCAATGGACGGCGGGAATCCTACGCCCATCCGCCGATGCCGCGGATGACCAATACCTTCATGTTGGCGGGCCAGGACGATCCGGCCGACATCATCCGCTCGGTGCCGCGGGGTCTCTACGCGGTGAATTTCGGCGGCGGCCAGGTGGACATCACCAATGGCAAGTTCGTCTTCTCCGCCAGCGAGGCCTATCTCATCGAGGGCGGCAAGGTCACCGCGCCGGTCAAGGGCGCGACCTTGATCGGCAATGGCCCCGATGCCCTCACTCGCGTCTCCCGCGTCGGTCATGACCTGGCCCTCGACGAGGGCGTCGGCACATGCGGCAAGGACGGGCAGTCGGTGCCCGTGGGCGTCGGACTGCCGACGACACGGATCGACGGTATCACCGTTGGTGGGACCCAGGTCTAGGATCCTCATGCTCGATCTGCTCGCCGACGTGCTGACCCGGGCCACGCAGAAGGGCGCGACGGCGGCGGACGCCTACGCGGTCGAGGACCAGTCCTTCTCGGCCGAGGTGCGCCTGGGCGAGGTGGACACGGTGCAGCACGCCCGCGAGCAGCATCTCTCCCTGCGGGTCTTCGCGGGTCACTCGGTGGCGGCCGCCTCGACCTCCGACTTCTCGCGCGACTCGCTGGAGCGGCTCGTGGACGAGGCCGTCTCACTGGCGCGAATCACCAGCCCGGATGAGCTCTCAGGGCTCCCCGATGCCGGTGAGCTGGCGCGCGGCCTGTCGGCCCTCGATCTGAGCGACCCCCAGGGTCACGACCTGGCGCCTGAAGAGAAGATCGAGCTGGCCCGCCGCTGCGAGAAGGCGGCGCTGGAATCGGATCCGCGCATCACGAATTCCGAGGGCGGGAGCTTTGCCGACGCCCGCGTGCGCTATGCCTATGCGTCGAGCCAGGGCTTCAGCGGCGCCTACGAGACGTCCTCCTTCAGCCTCTCGGCCGCGCCGGTGGCCGCGCAGAATGGCGAGATGCAGCGCGACTCCTGGTATCACGTCGCGCGGAAGCGCTCGCGGCTCGACGCCCCGGAGGAGATCGGACGCGTCGCCGCGCGGCGGGCGCTGCGGCGCCTGGGGGCGCGCCGGGTGAAAACCGCCGAGGTACCGGTGATCTTCGATCCCGAGACTGCGGCCTCGCTGCTCCGCCACATCGCCGGAGCGGCCGCGGGCCCCGCGCTCTATCGACAGGCCTCCTTCCTTTTGGGCAGGCTCGGCCAGCCTGTCGCCGCGCCATCGGTCACCATCGTGGATGACGGCACGATGCCCGGGGCACTGGGCTCACGTCCCTTCGATGGAGAAGGGTTGCCGATCAGGAAGACGGTCGTGGTGGACGAGGGCGTGCTCACCTCCTACCTGCTCGATACCTATACCGGACGGAAGCTGGGTTTGCCGTCGACCCATCACGCGGCCCGCGACGGCGCGGGCGTCACCGTGTCCACGACCAACCTTTTCCTCAGCGCGGGGGAGGCCTCGCCGGGCGAGTTGATCCGAAGCGTCAAGCAGGGGCTCTACGTCACCGAGCTCATCGGTTTTGGAGTCAACGGGGTCACGGGCGACTACTCCCGCGGCGCCGTCGGGCTGTGGATCGACAATGGCGAACTGGCCTATCCCGTGGAGGAGATCACCGTGGCGGGCAATCTGCTCGAGATGTTCCACCGCATCGAAGGCGTGGGCAATGATCTGGTGTTCCGGGACCGCACGGCTGCGCCCACGGTGCTGATCGGGCGCATGACCGTGGCGGGCGCCTGAGGTGAGCGGCGCGCGCATGATCATCGATAGCCACTGCCATCTGCACGATCCCGCGTTCGCGGATGTGCGCTCCACGCTCACGCGCGCTATCGAGCACGACGTCTGGAGCGTGGTGGGTGTGGGCTGTGACCCTCTGACCAATGCGCGGACGCTGGAGCTCGCGGCGGCCAATGGCAAGGCGGCGTGGGCGGCGCTGGGCTTTCACCCCGAGTGGGATCGGCTCGCCCACGAGGACCTGATGCTGGTCGAGGAGCAGGTAACCCGCCATCACTCGCGCATCGTGGCGCTGGGTGAGGTCGGTTTGCCGTGGTACAGCCTCGACGGTGCCGCGGACGCGGCGGACCGGATGGCGCGCGGGCTCGAGCGCTTTCACCGGCTTCTCAGGCTCGCCGCGCGGTTCGATCTGCCGGTGATCGTGCACGCGCCCCATGGCGCGGCGGTGGGGGCGCTGGAAGCGCTCAAGACCCGTCGGGTGGAGCGCGCCGTCTTCCACTGGCACAAGGCGCCGGCCGAAGTCACACGGGCCATCGTGGACGCGGGCTACTTCGTCTCGGTGACACCCGAAGTGGTGTACCGCGACCGGGATCGCGAGCTCGTCGAGACGGTGCCGATCGAGTCGCTGCTGGTCGAGAGCGACGGGCCGTGGCCCTACAAGGGCGAGTTCCTCGGCATGCCCTCAGGGCCCTGGCTGGTTGGGCGCGTAGCCGAGGAGGTCGCCAAGATCAAGCGCCTGCCCATCGAAGAGACGATGTCCCGACTCTCCCAGAACACCTGTCAGCTCTTCGATCTCGTCTGGGCGTGACAGCCAAGCGCTTCAGCGCCACGGTGGGTCGGCACGAAGTGGTGGGCGTGCTCCATCTGCCCGGCCGCCTGCCGAGTCCATGCGTGGTCGCCTGCCACGGCATGGGCGCCTCGAAGGACAGCGACAAGTATCTGATGCTGGGCCGCGAGCTGCCGCCGGCCGGCCTGGCCCTGGCGCGCTTCGATTTTCGCGGCAGCGGGGAATCGGGCGGGCTGTACCGTGACGCCACCATCGCCACGCGCATCGCCGATCTCGAGGCGGTGCTCGACTACCTGGCGAAACAACCCGAGCTCGATGGCCGCTTCGGGCTGCTCGGATCGAGCCTGGGTGGCTTCGTCGCGCTTTGGGTGGCCGGCGCTCGGCGGGAGACTGTGCCCGTCGTGACGTGGAATTCCCCGGCCTCCCTCGTCGATCTTTTCCAGACCGATCCGCTGGACACCACGGGGCCGGGCGCGGCGCTCGCGGCCGAGGTCATGCGAGGGGATCGAGTCCATGCGCCGGCGGGCGTCAGCCACTGTCTCGTGATCCAAGGCGACGGGGACGGTGTGGTGCCGCCCAGCCACGGGCGGCTGCTCTACGAGCGCGCGGTCGAGCCCAAGGCGCTTCACGTGATCGCCGGGGCGGATCACCGGCTCACCGAGCCGCTCCATCGTCTGGAGGCGCTCGAGCGCACTCGGGAATGGTTTACCCAGCATCTCATGCGGGACCGATGATGCCGGGGCGGCCCACCGCGATCGACGAGAAGCGGCTGAAGGAGGAGTTCCTCGAGCTGGTCTCGATCTCGAGCCCGTCGAAGCGCGAGGGCGCCGTCGCCCGCCGGCTCGAGAGCATTCTCAAGGGCATGGGCGCCACCGTCGAGGTGGACGACGCCGGCGAGCGCGTCGGCGGCGATACCGGTAACCTGCTGGCGCGCTTCGCCGGCACCAAGTCCAATGTCGCGCCAATTTTGTTGTCGGGACACATGGACACGGTGGGCCCGGCCGAGCGCATCCGGCCGGTGGTCGAGGGCGACATCATCCGCAGCGACGGCACCAGCGTGCTGGGCGGAGACGACAAGGCGGGGCTGGTCGCTATCTTCGAGGCGATCCGGGTGCTGCGGGAGAAAGATATCCCGCACGGCGACATCGAGGTGGTGCTCACGATCTGCGAGGAGTACGGGCTGCTCGGCGCCAAGCACTTCGATACCACGCGGCTGCGGGCGCGACACGGCCTGGTGCTCGACGTGGACGGGGTCTGCGAGCTGATCACCCGCGCACCGGCCGCCAACCGGCTGCTCGTTACCGTCGAGGGGCTGGCGGCGCACGCCGGCATCTGCCCCGAGCAGGGGATGAACGCCATCCGCATCGCGGGCGAGGCCATCGCGGGCATGAAGCTCGGCCGGATCGACAAAGAGACCACGGCCAATCTCGGCGTCATCCAGGGTGGCCTCTCGAGCAATATCGTACCCCAGCGCGTGATGCTGCGCGGCGAAACGCGGAGTCTCGACCCGACCAAGCTCGCGGCGCAGACCAAGCACATGCAGAGCCGTTTCGAGAAGGCGGCCGCGCGGCACTCCGTGCGCGTCGGCCGGCGCCGCTATCAGGCGCGCGCCGCGGTGCAGGTGGAGCGGCAGTACGAGCAGCTCAAGATCTCCGACCGCGCCGCCATCGTTTACCTGGTCTCGAGCGCCGCCAAAGCCATCGGGCATACGTGCAAGACGCGGGCGACGGGCGGCGGCTCCGACGCGAATGTCTTCGCCGCGCGCGGCCTCGAGGTCGCCAATCTGGCCTGCGGCATGCGCGAGATCCACACCCTTCACGAATGGGTGGACGTCCGAGACCTGGTGCTCACCGCTCAGATCGTGCTGGAAACCGTGCGGCTCAACGCGGCCTCCTAGGGCCATGGAAAAGATCGGGGACCTGCTGCTCGAGCACGCCACGCCCTCCGGACCCGCCCGGCCGTTGCCGCTGCTGCTGGTGCACGGCATGTGGGGCGGGAGCTGGTATCTCCGCAACTATCTCTACGCCGCGGCCCAGGACGGCTGGAGCGCCTGGGCGCTGAACCTGCGGGGCCACGGCGGCAGCCGGCCGGTGGCGAATCTCGGCGCGGTCTCGGTCCTCGACTATGTCCAGGACGTGCGGGACTGTCTGAGCCGGCTCGGCGAGGCCGTGCTCGTCGGCCATTCGATGGGCGGGCTGATCGCGCAAAAGGTCGCCGAGGGGGGCGGCGTCAAGGCGGCCGTGTTCATGACGAGCGCGGCGCCGCGCGGCATTCTTGTCCTGCGCTGGCCGGTGCTGATACGTATGGGCTTTTACCTCTGGGCGATGGCCGGCAATCGGCCCTTCGGCGTGTCGGCGCGCGATGCCGATGCGCTCCTGCTCAATCGGCTCGCGCCGGACCGGCGGGCATGGGCCTTTCCTCAGTTCGGGCTCGAATCAGGCCGCGCGGCCCGGGAGCTGGCCTTCGGCCGCATCGCCGTTGAGGCCGGCAGTCTTCAGTGCCCGACCCTGGTGGTGGGCGCCGAAGACGATCGGATCACGCCGCCCAGCGTGCAGCGGCAGATCGCGCGCCGCTACGGCTCGGAATACCAGGAAGCTCGTGAGCATGGCCATATGCTGATGCTGGAGGACGGCTGGGAGCGGCCTTTCAAGGATGTGCTGACGTGGCTGGAGCGCGCCACCCGAACGCGGTAGAAACGCGGTAGAATCGTCGCCTATGAACGCGGTCCTGGAGCGGCCGACCATCCTGGTAGTGGAGGACGATCCCGATGTCCGGGAAGTCCTCGCCGAGCTCCTGGGCGAGCTCGGCTATCGCGCCGTGACGGCCGCGTCCGCCGAGAAAGCCCTCGAGGTCGTCAACGTGGTCGTGCCCGACCTCATCCTCACCGATGTGCATATGGGGGCCATGAGCGGTATCGAGCTCTGCGCCCGGCTCAAGGCCGATCCGCGCTACGAGTTCACGCCCGTGGTCATGCTCACGGCGGTGGCCGATCTCGATTCGCGCATTGCGGGACTGGCCGCCGGCGCCGATGACTTCTTCCCCAAGCCCGTCGAGCTCGGCGAGCTGCGCACACGGGTGTCGGCATTGCTCCGGGTCAAGTTCCTGCTCGATCAGCTCGAGCGCGCCGAGAGCGTGATCACCACGCTCGCGCTGACGATCGAGGCCCGCGACACCTATACCGGCGGGCATTGCGACCGGCTCTCGCGCTACGCCGTGGCCGTCGGGGAAACGCTCGGGGTGGATCAGGCGACACTGCGCGCGCTGCGCCTGGGGGGCTATCTCCACGATCTGGGCAAGATCGCGGTGCCCGACGGCATCCTGCTCAAGCCGGGGCCCCTCAACCCCGCGGAGCGGGCGCAGATCCGCACTCACCCCGGCGCCGGCTCGGACATCGTGCAGGGGCTGCGCAGCCTGGAGCTGGTGCGGCCGATCATGCGGCATCACCACGAGCGGTGGGATGGCACGGGGTACCCCGACGGGCTCAAGGGCGAGGACATCCCGTTGGGCGCGCGCATCATCTCCGTGGTGGACGTCTACGACGCCCTGCACACCGCTCGGTCCTACAAGCCGGCGCTGCCTCACGACGAGGCGCTCTCGGTCTTGCTGCGCGAGACGGACGCGGGCTCTTGGGATCCGAAGATCGTGTCAGCGTTCCTGAACGTCCTCCGCGATCTCAAGCACGAGTCCGTTCGCTAGCGGCACGCGGGCGCGGACCCCTCCCGGCTTTCACCCCGATTCAGGTGACTCGCCGCTATCCGCCAAGCCGATCGGGCGACCTCTCGGGCCGGGTTGCCCTCGTCACCGGCGCCGCCCGGGGGATCGGGCGCGCCATCGCTCTGGCCTTGGCCCGTGACGGCGCTGACGTGGCCTGTGCCGACCTGCGGCCGGCCGAGGACACGGCGGCAGCCGTGCGGCGGACCGGGAGACGGGCCGTCACGATCCGGGCCGATATCAGCCGAGCGCGCGACGTGCGGCGCATGGTCGACAGGGCGGCGCGCCGTCTGGGCGGGCTTCACATCCTCGTCAACAATGCCGGGCTCGCCCACCGCGACTCGCTCGAGGACACGCGCGAGGAGACCTGGGACCGTGTGGTGGACGTGATCCTCAAGGGCACCTTCCTCTGTTGCCAGGCCGCGGTCCCCGTGATGCGACGCCGGGGCGGCGGCAAGATCGTCAACGTGGCCTCGCTCTCAGGACTGATCGGCGGCGTCCCTTCGCGTCGAGGCTCGAAAGCGCGGCGCCGGAGCGGCCGCAGCGGCCCGGCCTATGCGGCGGCCAAGGGCGGAGTGATTGCGCTCACCAAGTGGCTCGCGAAGGATCTGGGCGGCGACGGCATCTTCGTCAATGCCGTGGCGCCCGCGGGCGTCGACACCGCCATGACGCGGGGCTTCCGCTACGATACGAGCCGCTTCCCCATCGCCCGAATGGGCAGCCCGGAGGACGTGGCCGAGGCCGTGCGCTTCCTCGTCTCGGACGCGTCTAATTACATCACAGGGCAGGTGCTCATCCTTGATGGCGGTGGACTGAGCTGATCCCGCCTCGCATCGGACATGGAGATCCGCCGCGCGCTGCCGACCGACGCCGCCGCGCTCACCCGCATCGCCCATGCGGCCAAGCGCCATTGGGGTTACCCGGAAGCCTGGATCGCCCTTTGGAAGGACGCTCTGACGGTGACCCCTCAGACGCTCGAGCGTCATGCCGTGTACTGCGCGGTGGAGGGGACGGCGCTCTTGGGCTTCTATGCCGTGGCGGGGAGTGGCCCCATCCGTGACCTCGAGCACCTCTGGGTGGCGCCGCGGCATATGGGCAGGGGCGTCGGCCGCCATCTCCTGCGCCACGCGCTCGAGAGGCTGCAGGCCACCGGCGGCGCCACACTCAGGATCGCTTCCGATCCGAATGCGGAGGGCTTCTATCTGAAGATGGGCGCCCGCCGCTTTGGGGAGATGCCGTCCCAGCCCGAGGGCCGGGCACTCCCGGTACTGCTGCTCGAGGTCGGCTGAAGCCGCCGGGTCGACCACGTCGTCGCCGCTCATAGAAAGAGCGCGAGGATCAGAATCCCCAGCGCGCAGCGGTAGATGACGAAGGGCACGAGCGTCCCGCGCTGGAGAAAGTTGACGAGGAACCACACGGCGGCAAGTCCGGCGATAAACGAGGCCAGCATTCCCAGGGCCAGAGGGCCGAGCACGCTCGGATCCCAGCCGCGCCGCAAGAAGTGCAGCGTCTTGAGGCCGCCCGCTCCCGCGGTAATGGGAATGGAGAGCAGAAAGCCGAAGCGGGCGGCGGTCGCCCGGTCCATCCCGGCGAAGAGCCCTGTCGTGATCGTGATGCCCGAGCGCGAGGTGCCGGGGATGAGGGCCAGGGCCTGCGAAACGCCCACCACCAGGCCCGCGCCCCAGCCGACGGCTGACGGCCGCGTGACGGCACGATCATGCCGGCTCGCGTAGCGATCGGCAGCCAGCATCACCAGCGCCCAGACGATGAGCGAGCCGGCCACGATGAGGGGGCTGCGCAGCCGGGACTCGATCGTCTTCTCGAAGAGCAGGCCGGCGAGGGCGCCGGGAACCGTGGCCGCCGCCAGAAGAAAGCCGAGCCGGCGGTCGGTCCCGGCGATCATGCTTTGGAGGTCGTGGCGGAAGTACACGAGCAGCGCGGCGAGCGTGCCCAGGTGCATCACGGCGTCAAAGCCGAGTCCCTGGTCCGGCCAGCCGAGCAGCCGCGGCACGAGCACGAGATGTCCGGAGGACGAGATTGGAAGAAATTCGCTCAGGCCCTGGATCACGCCGAGCACTGCCGCATGAACGTAGCTCACCGGCGCGGGATCACCCGACGATTTCCTCGCCTCCGTCCACGCCGATGATGTTGCCGGTGATCCAGTACGTATCGGGATGGGAGAGGACCACGATGGCACGCGCGACATCCTCGGTCGTGGTCAGGCGTCCGCTCGGATTGCGCCGGCGCGCCGTGTCCTTGATCGCCTCGTTGCCGGGGATTTTCTGCAGGGCCGGGGTGTCCGTGACGCCGGCACGAATCGAGTTGGCCGTGATCCCGTGCGGGGCCAGCTCCGCCGCGAGCTGGCGGATATTGGACTCAAGGGCGGCCTTGGCCGCCGAAACCGGGCCGTAGTACGGCAGCACGCGAGCGCCGCCCGAGGAGGTCATGGCGTAGATACGGCCGCCGCGATCCATGAGACCCCGTCCCACCACTTCCTGGGTCCAATAGATGAGGCTGTGGGCCATCACGTCGAGCGTCATGTCCATCTGCGCCTTGCTCACCGCCTCCTTCATCGGATCGGCGACGAAGAGCTTGAGGGTGCCGAAGGCCAGCGAGTGGAGCATGACCCGCAGCTGGCCCAGGTCGTTCCGCTCGCGGAGGAGCCGCTCCATCTCGCCCGCCACTTCCGCCCGCTTCTCTTCGTCGGCGGCGTTGACATTGTAAAAATGCGCCTCGCGACCGAGCGCCTTAATGTCGGCCGCGACCCGCTCGGCATTGGGCAGGGTGGCCTTCCGGTCGAGATGAACCCCGAAGATGTTCAGGCCCGCGCGCGCCAGGGCAACGCTCGTGGCCGCGCCGAAGCCGGACGAGGCGCCGAGAATCAGGGCCCAGCCCTTCAACATGATCGGTGTCGCATCGCTGCTCATGACGATCTCCTTGCGCGGTGTCTCCGGAGTCGTTTCATCTGACGACGGAAGCCTATTCTAGCATCGTCCCTCTACTCCGTCCGCGGAAGTCCGTGCTACCATGAGATTCGCCTATGGCGAAGACGGCAGGCATCATCCTCATCGGCAACGAGATCCTCTCGGGCAAGGTCGTGGACGCCAACGCCTCCTATCTGTGCCGCGAGCTGCGCGCGCTAGGCGTAGAGGTACGGAAGATCTCCGTCATCCCCGACGAGGTGGCCCTGATCGCCGACGAAGTGGGCGTGTTCGCCGCGGACTACGACGTGGTCTTCACCTCGGGCGGCGTGGGCCCGACGCACGACGACGTGACGATCGAAGGCGTGGCCCGGGCGCTCAACGTGCCCGTGGTGCGCGACCCGAGGCTGGTGAAGCTGCTCGAAGGCTTCTACAAGGGCCGGCTCAACGACGCGCGGCTCAAGATGGCCGAGGTCCCCGACGGCGCCGAGCTGATGGCGGACGGCGAGCTCGTGTTCCCCGCCGTGGTGGTCCGCAATATCTATATTCTGCCCGGCGTCCCCGAGATCTTCCGGCAGAAGTTCGAAGCGCTGCGCGAACGCTTTCGGGAGGCCCCGTTCTTTCTGTGCAGCGTCTTCGTGAACATGGGCGAGGGGACGCTGGCGGAGCATCTCAACCTGCTGCTGCGTGAGCACCCGCAGCTCCTGCTGGGCTCCTATCCGGAGTTCTCGAATCCTGAATACAAGGTCAAGGTGACGCTCGAGTCGAAAGACCGCGACTACCTGGAAACGGCCGTCGCCGCCTTCCTGGAGCGCCTGCCGAAGCCGTCGGTGGTCCGGGTCGAGCGGTGAGCGCCGGGTCCGGGCCGTTCTAGGCCGCCTGGCCTTCGCACTCAACGCTCCATGACCGCGAAGGTCCTGCTGGGTGTCGCCGCTGTGGCCGCTGCCCTGTTCTTCATGCGTCTCGGCGGCGCGCCCTTCCTCGATCCGCCGGAAGGCATCCACGCCGAGATCGCGTGGGAGATCCTGCGCCACGGTGACTGGATCACGCTTCATCTCGCCGGCGTGCCCTACTTCGACAAGCCGCCGCTGCTGTACTGGCTCATGGCGAGCTCGTTCGCCGTCTTCGGGCCGACGGAATGGGCGGCCCGTATCTGGTCGGCGCTGCCGGCGGTGGCGGTCGCCGTTCTCACGGCGCGCCTCGGGATGTTGCTGGGCTCGCTGCGGGTCGGACTGCTGGCGGGGCTCATGGTCGCGACGAATCTCGAGCTCTTTCTCTTCGGGCGCATGGTCAAGCCCGATCTGCTCTTCGTCGCGCTGATCCTGCTCGCCTTCCTGGCGTTCGCGCACGCCTACCGGGGAGGCGGCCGCCCGGCGCTCTGGCTCTTCTATGGTGCCTTGGGCCTGGCCGCGCTGGCCAAGGACATCCTCGGTGTGGTCGGGCCGCTGATGGCCGTGGCGCTGTTCTTCTACCTCACCCGCGAGAGCGACGCGTGGCCGCGGTGGGTCCCCTGGAGCGGCGTGGCGCTCCTGCTGGCCATCGCGGTGCCCTGGTACGCGATCGCGGAGCTCCGCAATCGCGGCTTCCTCTGGTACACCATCGTCGACAACCACGTGCTGGCCGTGGCGCGCCAGCGCGTGTTCCCCGACGAGGACGTGCCGCTCAGCGCGCTCGAGTTCCTGGGCGTGACGGCGGTCGGCTTCTTTCCGTGGGCCCTGGCCCTGCCGTGGGCGCTGTGGCGGGCGCTTCGCCGGCCGTGGGAGACGGCCGAGGCGCGGCTCTGGCTCCTGCTGGGTCTCTGGACCGTGGGCGTGATCGGGTTTTTTACGTTCTCTCCGTTCAAGCTCCCGCACTACGGGCTGCCCGCCTTTCCAGCCATGGCCCTGCTGGTCGCCAAGCTCTGGGACGAAGGGATAGAGGGGGAGAGCGACGCGCCGTCGTTGCGCGGGCTGCTCTGGCCGCCGCTGATCGGTCTGGTTCTGATCGCGGCGGCTTCGACGCTGACGTGGCGGGGGGTGCTCGGGCTTTCCCCGGAAGCCGTCTCGGTGGCCGACATGGCCTCGCGCAATCTGGCGGCGCAGGGCCAGCAGGCGTCCCTGGATTTCCTCTCCCAATTCCGTCCCCTCATCGGCGGCGTGGCCTTGGTCTGCGGTCTGGGCGCGGCGGGAATCGCCCTCAGCCTCTGGCGACGCCAGCCCGCTCTCGGCGTCGGCGCGCTGCTGGCGACCATGCTCGCGTTCCTCCCCATCAGTGTCGAAGGCCTCTCCATCTTCGCCAAGGGGCGCTCCGTCCGTCCGATCGCTGAGGCCGTGACGATCAGGATGGCCTCCGGCGACATCGTGGCGCACGAAGGCGCGATCGAGAACAGTGCCTCGGCGCTGCTGATCCTCAACCGGCCGGTCAAGATCGTGAACGGCCTGCAATCCAATCTGTCTTTCGGCTCCACGTTCCCATCGGCGCGCGAGATCTTCTGGGACGGTCGCGCCCTGGCCGACGCCTGGCGCGGGCCCCGGCGGGTGTTCCTGATCTCTGGAGTGCGGCCCGCGAAGAGTCTGACGCGAGACCTGCCGCCGGACCGGACCCACCTGCTGGTCGCCACCGGCGGGCGCTGGCTGTATTCCAACCGCCCGTAAAGGCTCGAATGTTATTCTTGGGCCATGGGCGCGATCTCACCCGATCCCAGAGAAGCCCAGCGGACGGCGGCGATCATCTCGGCCGCCATGATCATGAGCGTGGTCATGTACGGCGTGCTGGTTAACCTCTTCCGAGTGACGAGCGCAGACCCATTCGAAGGCTTCGTCAGGCCCACGCCGGTCCTGGCCGTCCGCACCGCCCTGTGGGGAGCGGCGGCGCTGGCGCTGGCCGCGATTCCCTTCGTCAGGCGGGCGCTGCTCGCGCGGCGCGCGAACGAGGATGAGGGCAGGGTCGTCGCGCGCCTGGGTGTCTGCTCGATTGTGACCAATGCCCTCGCCGAGGTGCCGGCCCTGCTCGGGTTCGTGCTCGTGGCCCTCAGCGGGCTCTACGTCGATTTCTACGTCCTCGCCGCGATCTCGATCCTCCAGATGCTCCGGTACTTCCCGCGCCCCGGCGCCTGGCAAGAGTGGCTCAAGCAGCGTCCGTGAGCGGCTCGCCCTACCAGCTCAAGCGCGATCCTTACTCGAGCCATAGCGTCATCCTCTCGCAGCTCGGCGAAGGGCGCGGCCGGCGGGCCCTCGACGTGGCGGCGGCCGACGGCTTCCTGTCCGAGCTGCTGACGCGCCAGGGCTGGACGGTGACCGCGCTCGAGCGTGACCCGGAGCAGGCGGCGCGCGCCAGGGGCCGCTGCAAAGAAGTGATTGTGGCTGATCTGGAGGATCCCCAGGTCGAGATGGGCGGCCCCTACGACGCCATCGTCTGCGGCGACGTGCTCGAGCATCTCCGCGAACCGCTTGCCGCGCTGCTGGCGCTCAAGGCCAAGTTGGTCCCGGAGGGGATCATCGTCGTCTCGGTGCCCAATGTGGCTCACCTGTGGATGCGACTGTCGCTGCTGGCGGGCCATTTCGATTACTCGGATCGCGGCCTCCTGGATCGGACCCACCTGCGCTTCTTCACCCGGCGGACGCTGCTCGATTTCCTGCGCGCCGCCGGCCTGAGCGTGACCAACCTCACGGTGACCCCCGTGCCGCTGCCGCTGGTGGTGCCCGAGCGCTACCACGGCGGCTGGCTCCGGATCGCGCATGCCGTCAATGCCCTGACGGCGCGCTGGTGGAAGACCGGGCTCGCCTATCAGTTCGTGGCCGTCTGCCGCCCCGCGAGAAGCGGCCGGTGACCCAGCCCAAGGTTGTCGTGGTGATGCCGGCCTACAATGCCGGGCGGACGTTGCGCCTCACCTATGAAGAGCTGCCGAAGGATACGGTCAATCTCGTGATCCTGGTGGACGACGGCTCGACGGATCAGACGCTCGAGATCGCGCGGGAGCTGGGCCTCGAGATCTTCGTCCACGACAAGAACTATGGCTACGGCGCGAACCAGAAGACCTGCTACACGGAGGCCCTGCGCGCGGGCGCCGACATCGTCGTCATGGTCCACCCCGACTACCAGTACGATCCGACGCTCGTGCCCAAGATCATCGAGCCCATCGCGAACGGCGAAGCGGACCTGGTGCTGGGCTCACGGCTCAAGGGCGGAGGCTCGGCCATCCAGCAGGGCATGCCGTGGTGGAAGTACATCGCCAATCGATTCCTCACCGGCGTCGAGAACGCGGCGTTCGGCCTGGGCCTGTCCGAGTTCCACACGGGCTACCGCGCTTTCAGCCGGGAGCTGCTCGACACCGTGAACTTCAAGATGAACTCGGACGGGTTCGTGTTCGACCAGGAGATCATCGCCCAGGCCGTGGCGGGGCAGTTCCGCATCGCCGAGATCGCCGTGCCGGTGCGGTACTTTCCCGAAGCCTCTTCGGCAAGCTTCTGGGCCTCGTGCGTGTACGGGCTCAAGATCCTCTGGGTGGTAACCCGCTATCTGCTCCATCGCCTCGGCATCAAGCGCTCCCGGCGCCTGAGCAGCATTCGCACCCGCTACACGCGCCTGGGACCGGGCTCGGCGCCGCCCGCCGGCCTTTGACCGCAGCGCGTCTCCTCGACTGGGCCGCGGTGAGCGTAGCGGCGGCCCTTGGGGCGTCTCTGTTGTTCGCGAGCCCCACCCTGGTCTGGTGGGAGCGCCCCGAGCACATCTTCCTGCTGCTGCTGGCGGTGATCTCCGCGCGGCTCTGGGTGGCGCCGGCGGCCGTTCCCGCGCTCGAGCCGCGCCGCGTGCTCTGGGTCGGCGTGACCGCCTATTCCGTTCTCTTCTCCTTCGTCACGGTCACCCGCCATTTCACCTTTCAGACGCACGCCCTCGATCTCGGCTACTACGTGCAGCTCACGTGGAATCTGGCTCGGGGCCGCGGAGCCTACGTGAGCCTGCCCGAGATGAACGCCTGGGGCGATCACTTCTCGCCGATCATGTACCTGTTCGTGCCGCTGTTCTGGGTGGCGCCCGGGCCGGTGCCGCTGCTGATCGCCCAGTCGGTCATCCTGGCGCTGGGGGCGGTGGCGGTGTTCGCCATCGCTCGGCGCCGTCTGGGCGACGAGCGCCCGGCGGCCGCCTTCGCGCTGCTCTATCTCGCCAATCCGTCTCTTCACGGGATCAATGTCCGCGACTTCCACGCCGCCGCGCTGGCCATTCCGCTGCTGCTGGCGGCGATGTATTTCGCCGCGGCGCGCCGGCCATGGCTGTTCGGCGCGACCGTGGCGCTGACTTTGCTCACCCGCGAAGATGCAGCCATCCCGGTGGCCGGCCTCGGCCTCTGGCTCGCCATCGCCGGCGGGCAGTGGATCTGGGGGGGGCTGCTGGTCTGCGGCGCCTTTGGATTGCTGATCATCGAAACCCGCTACGTGCTGACGTATTTCCGCGGCGAGTCCTATGCCCATCACCTGGCGCGCTACTCCCATCTGGGCCGTTCCGTGACCGAGATTGCCGTCACCGTGCTGCTGCATCCGCTGACTACGCTGGGCGGTCTTCTCACCGCCGACCGCATCCTGTATCTGTTCGTCATGCTGGCGCCCTTGGGCGCGCTGCCCCTGCTCGCCCCCGCCGATCTGGCGGGCGCGCTGCCGGCGCTGGCCGAGAACCTCTTGAGCCGGGACCCGGTGATCTATAATCCACGGGCCCAGTATCAGGCCTTCGTCATCCCGTTCCTGCTCGTCGCCGCCATCGGAGGCTATGCGCGCCTGGCGGCGCGGCGAGGGCGCTGGCCGGTGGCCGTGCTGGTCATCGCGCTGATCGCGAGCCTCGCGCTGGCCTCGCGCACGGTGAACAACTTCTCGGTGGCGCGCGCCTGGCCGAGCGCCGATCAGCGCATGGCCTATACCGTCCTGGCGCAGGTGCCCGCGCAGGCCTCGATCTCGGCGCAGGATCCTTACGTCGCGCACCTCAGCCTCCGGCCGCAGGTGTTCGTATTCCCCGAGGAGATCGAACGGGCCGATTACGTGCTGCTGAACATGTCGACCTATCCGTGGCGCAATCTGCCCGAGGTGACGATGGACAAGGAAGGGGATATCGTGACGATCACGCTTGGTGGCGGCCGTGAGCTGCCCTATGCCATCGCGGCCTCCGCTGGGCCGCACCTGCTGCTGCGTCGGCGCTGAGGGCGGCGCATTCCGCATCGCCTCGGCGTCGCAGAGTACCCGGGGAGGAAGACATGAGCCGGCTCCGTCTGCTGCTGCCGTCGATCGCTCTCGTCGTCGCCGCCTGCGCCACGCTGGCCCCGGCGCCGGCGCCGCTCGATCGACTCAACCACATCATCGTCATCTACCAGGAGAACTGGAGCTTCGACGGCCTCTACGGCAAGTTCCCCGGCGCGAACGGCTTGGCCAATGCGGGGGACACCGTGAAGCAGGCCGACAAGGACGGCAAGGCGTACCCGACGCTGCCGCCGTCGATCGACAACCGCAAGCGTCCGCCCGTTCCCGATCCGCGCATTCCCGCCGATCTGCCCGTGGCGCCATTCGACCTCGCGCGCTACGTGAAGCCCGAGGACACCGCCGGCAATCCCGTGCACCGCTTCTACCATCAGCAATACCAGATTAATGGCGGCAAGATGGACCGCTTCGTGGCCTGGGGTGGAGTCGGCGGGCTCGTCATGAGCTACTATGACGCGACCGACCTGCCGCTGGGCCGGCTGGCGCAGGAGTACGTGCTGGCGGACAATTTCTTCCACGCCGCCTTCGGCGGCTCGTTCCTGAATCATACCTGGCTGATCTGCGCCTGCACGCCCTATTGGCCGGAGGCGCCCGCGGCGATGCGGGCGCAGCTCGATGCCAAGGGCATGCTCGTCAAGGACGGGGATGTGACGCCGGACGGCTATGTGGTGAACACGGCGTACAGCGTGAACACGCCCCATCCCAAGAGCACGGAGCCCGCTCGCCTGCTGCCGAACATGACGAATCCCACGATCGGTGACCGGCTCGACGAGAGGGGAATCTCCTGGGCCTGGTACTCGGGCGGCTGGCGCGACGCGCTCGCCGGGAAGCCGCATCCGGTCTTCCAGTACCACCACCAGCCGTTCGCGTACTTCGCCAAGTGGGCGGATGGCACCGCCGCCAAGGCCCGCCACCTGAAGGACGAGGACGAGTTCCTGAAGGATCTCCAGGCGGGCGCGCTACCCGCCGTGACGTTCATCAAGCCCATCGGACCCGACAACGAGCACCCGGGCTATGCCTCGCTGCTGCAGGGGCAGGAGCACGTGGCCCGGCTCGTGCAGGCTGTCATGGCGAGCCCGTACTGGAAGGACACGGCCATCATCATCACGTATGACGAGAACGGGGGGCGGTGGGACCATGTGCCGCCGCCGGTCGTCGATCGCTGGGGGCCGGGCACGCGCGTGCCGACCATCGTCATCTCACCGCTCGCGCGCCGCCGGTATGTGGACCACACCTACTATGACACCACATCGATCCTCAGGCTCATCGAGCGGCGCTGGGGGCTGGCGCCATTGAGCGCGCGGGACGCCGCCGCCAATGACCTGAGCAATGCATTCGCGCCCGGGGCAGGGCGCTGATCGATGTTCTAGCGCCTGGGCGCGCGGATGATGTAGACGCCACCACCGTCGCGCCCGAATTCGCCAAACGGGAGCGTGGCGCCGGCATCGATGGCTCGAATCGTCGGCCGGCCGATGTGCGCGAAGACGAGACGACGCACGCCGCGCTCCTTGGCCTGGCGGGCGACCGTCAGGGCCGGCGCATGGCCGCCCACTGACCTCGCAAAGCGAATCGGCCGGTTCCAGCCGGCCGCCTCCGCAAACATGAGATTGGCCCGCTCCGCCCAGGCCGGAAATTCGAAGAACTCCGGCGCCCAGACGATCTTTCGCGCGAGCACCCTGATCACGTACCCAAATGCGGGATGCGAGGTGTGCACGACCGGATGGGGCTCGATGGCCAGGCCCTGGGCCGTGTAGATTGCCACGCGCGGCTCGAGGTGGAAGGCGCGAGCGAGGTGACGGATCCGAGGCATGAGCTCCCCCCGCTCGTCGGTGACGAGCCAGTCCGTGAGCCCGCGGGGCAGGGCCGCACCGGGTCCATCGATGAGGATCCGGTGCCGCCCATGCTCGACCAGCACGCCTGCCGGCGCGTAGCGGGGCGAATTCATGGCCCCAACACCGACCAGCGTCAGTCGGGTACGGGCAGTCCTCGCGCGGTCAGGGGCGGTACGCTTGCTCGCCACCTTTGAATGCTCGGCGCTTTCATTCTATCCCCGCGACCCAGCCTGGCGACGGCGCGTCCCGCAGGACCGCCTTGACGGCCTCTCGAGGTCGGCGCACGATCGAATGTACAGCGAGGGGAGGATAGGATGCCGCAGGATATCGACCGGGAGGGAGTTCGCAAGCTCATGGCGGACGGCGCGCAGCTCGTCGAGGTCCTTCCCGCCAAGGAGTTCGAGGAGGATCATCTTCCCGGCGCCATCAGCCTTCCCTTGAGGCTCCTCGAGACGGAGGCCCAGAAAGTCCTCGACCCCGCGCGTCCCATCATCGTCTATTGCTGGGATTCGGCCTGAGACCTCAGCCCCCGAGCCGCGTGGCGGCTCGAGCGCTTCGGCTTCGGCCGCGTCTACGACTATGTCGAGGGCAAGCTCGACTGGCTTGCGGCAGGACTCCCCACGGAGGGTGCGAACTCGCGGCGCCCGCGCGCGGGGGACGTGGCCCGCCGGGACGTGCCCACCTGCGGCCTGGACGAGCGCCTCGGCGAGGTCCGAGAGAGGGTGCGAGCGGCCGGATGGAATGAGTGCGTGGTGATCAACGAGGAGAGGGTCGTGCTCGGTCTGCTTCGGTCACGAGAGCTCGAGGCCGACCCGGCTCTTCGGATCGAGCAAGCGATGCGGCCAGGACCGAGCACCTTCCGGCCATTCGTCGCCATCGAAGAGGTGGCCAAGTTCATGACGGAGCACGACCTGGAGAGCTCCCCCGTGACAACCTCGGACGGCAGGCTGCTCGGCCTTCTCATGCGCCAGGACGCCTCCCGCGCGGCCGAGGCGCCCCCGGCCACGCGCTCCGCCGGATCGGCCGGATAACCGCTGATCGATCAGCAATCCCAGGAGGTCGATCGGAATAGACGGCTTAGCCTCGTCTGGCAGATTCGAGCGGTGTGGCTGGACCGCTGAGCCCAGTTTGCCCGGCTGCGTTGTGAAAACTTGACTCGCTCAGCCGCGGATGCTTTGATTCTCCCCGTAGGTTCCGCGGCACTTGGCCTGCAGCGCTACGGTTCCCGTGACCGTTCATCAACCTGTTCGGGGATCGTCCCTGACGATTCGCGGGAGTGACGACCATGGTGCGACTTCTCCTCATCTCGGTCGTGACCCTGACGTTGGCCATCGCCCCGGTTGCCGCCCCCCTGGCGGCGGACCTGGGTGTGATCACAGGCAGTGAGAAGGGCACGTATTATCAATTCGGCCTCAATCTCCAGGTGCTCACCAAGACGAACGGCATCAACATGAGCGTCTATCCCTCCAAGGGATCGGTCGAGAACGTCTACGCAGTTTACCAGAAGCCCGGCGTTCAGCTGGGGATTGTCCAGTCGGACGTGCTCGCCTTCGTCGCCCGCGTCCAGTCCGACCAGGTCCTGAAGCGGATCGCGAAAAAGATCAAGATGGTCTTTCCGCTCTACAACGAGGAGCTGCATCTGCTCGCGCGGCGGGGTGTCGGCACGTTCGACGACCTCGCGGACAAGCGTGTGGCGATTGGTCGGGAGGGCAGTGGGACCTACCTCACGGCCCGATTGCTCTTCAAGGTATCGGAGGTCACGCCCCGCGAAATGGTCCCGATCGATACCGACGAAGCGCTGGCCGAGCTGAAGGCAGGACGAATCGACGCGATGTTCTACGTCGCCGGCTATCCCGTCCGACTCCTCACCGAGGGCGTTGCCGAATCGGATAACCTGATGCTGGTTCCCATCACCAACAAGGACATCGCCGAGTTCTACCCACGCGCGGCGATCCCGGCGAGCACCTATGCGTGGCAGCCGCAGCCGGTCGAGACCGTCGCGGTCAAGGCGGTCCTCGTCTCATTCGACTACCGGCGAGCCGATTGTGAGACCGTGGGGCGCTTCGCCCAGGTCGTGTCGACGAATCTCGAGTGGCTAACCAAGAACGGTCACCCCAAATGGAAGTCGGTCAACCTCGAGTTCCCGCTAAAAGGATGGGAGCAGTACGACTGCGTGCGCAAATACCTGCAGAAGCCGACAGCCAAGGCGGCCGGCCCGCAGAAGTCCTCCGAGATCAACCCGGTGATGGACGCGATCCGGGAGATGCTCCGTGAATAGAGATGCCAAGAAGGAGCCGCCGGCCCCGGCGGCAGTGCCATCCGTCGAGCCCGTTGGCCCCGTCCCGATTGGACTGCGTCTGAATGGCCGTTACCGAATCGTCGGTGAGCTGGGAGCCGGTGGGTTTGGCGTCGCATGTCTCGCCGAGGACGAAGCGACGGGCCAGCGGGTCGCGATCCGGCTTCTGCCCCGCGGACTCGCAGCGGCAGCTCGCGCCGAGGCAAAGCAGCGCGCTGGCCGGTCACTCATCGCGGCGTCGGCCCATCCGGCGCTCGTCCGCGTGCTGGAATTCGGTGAGGCCGAGAGCGGTCAAGCCTTCGTGGCGATGGAGCTGGTTGAGGGGCGCCGCCTGAAGGACATCCTGGCCGAGGGGCCGCTCGCTGTTGGGGCCGCGCTGCGCTTGGCGCTCGAGCTCGGCGGGGGCATCGAGGTGCTTCACAAGATGGGGCTCGCCCACGGCGCCCTCCGGCCCTCGAATGTAATGGTTCTCGAGGACGGCCGCGTCAAGCTGATGGACGTGGAGCTCATCGGCCTGCGCGACGTGAAGGGGCTGAAAGTGGTGGGTGCCGCGGAGCCACCCGCGGAGTACCTTTCGCCGGAGCAGATCCGGCGGGTTCCGGTCACGGAGAAGACGGATATCTATTCGTTCGGCGTGCTCCTCTACGAAATGCTCTGCGGCGTCCCGCCGTTTCAAGGCGAGACGCGCGAGGCGGTTCTCGCGAAACACCTGACGGGGACCCCGAGCCCGATGCGCCGGCAGCGCCGTACCGTTCCGGTTTCGGTGGAGTCGGCTGTGGCGCTCGCGCTCTATAAGCAGCCCGACCTGCGGCCACCCATGCACAATGTGGTCAACCGCCTGTGGGCGGAGGCGCACGCTCCGGCGAACCGGTGGAAGCGGACCGCCGCCATCGTCGGAGGCGCCGCGGTCGCCGCGTCGATCGCGGCGCTCGTGGGCTGGGGGCAGTTCATCGCGCGCGCCCCAGAGTCTCCTCCGCCCGCGCCATCGGCGACGCCGGCGGCCGAGCCGGGACGAGGGACAACGCCCCCGACGGCGGCTGCTCCCACCACCGGGACGCAGACGCCGCTCTCCACGGGGGCGGCCAAGCCATCCTCGGGGCGGTTGGAGGCGGGCAGGGCGACACCGCCGGCCCTCCCACCTGCGACAACCTCACCCAAGACAGATCCCCAGGAGAAGTCACGGACGCGGCAAGCCTCGGCAGAGGCCGCGCGCAAGCCAGCGGCTGCATCGGCCGATGAGGAGGCCTATGATCCCGGCGCGGTGATCGACTGGCTTCTCCGTTCCTCCCCGCGCGGCCAGTGAGAAGGAGCGGCGTCAGGTCAGCGGGACGTAGTCGTACTCGCCGATGCCCTGGAGCACGAGAAAGGTGGCCGAAGTCTCGCCGCCATTGGTGACCAGGTGCGGCCGGCCGGGGCGCACCGTATAGGTCTGGCCGGGCTCGAGCTGCACGTCCTCCTTCGGATCGCGCAGGAAGAGGCGGATCCGCCCCTCGAGGACATAGAAGGTGTCCTGAACCTTGCTGTGACAATGCCACGGCACTTTCTGGGTGGGGCTGATCTGCAGCTCGGTGATGTGGAAGCCAGGACGCTCGGCATGGCGCGCCCGCCGCTCGACCTCGTAGAGATGGCTCGCGTCCTTGACCGCTTCCATGTCAGCCTCCTATCGGGATGCACCGAATCATGAGCGAGGTCGTCGTGGGCGGACCCATCGGTGCCACCAACGCCTGGTTGCAGCGACGACGGCGCCTCTTCCGCAGTCGTAACAGATGGCCCCCTTGGGTGTGAGTGCGAGATGCCGCCGGCACAGAATGCGGTGGCACTGGTAGCAGCGGCCGCCCTTCCGGGGAGCGAACTCCATACCGCACTTTCGGCAGCGAAACGGGACTCCGATCTGCGAGATTTCGGCCTTCATGCGGCGAGAAACGCACTGCGGGCGAACACCGGGTAGACTTTCGCGACCTCGGGCTTCACGCGCTCGCGCAGCACGGCAAGCTGCTCGGCCGTGGGAGCCGGGGTGATGGGGGTCACGCTCGACGCCTCCACGGGGAAGTCCGTCTTCGACCGGAGCTCCTCGGGTGAGACGCCCGGATGAAGACTCTCCACCCGGAGGGCCTTGGCGGCCGGGTCAAACCTGAAGACGCAGAGCGGGGTAATGACCTTCCAGGGCCCGCCCGGGCGCACGACGCTGGGCGGCGTCGAGCCGGGAGCATTCACCACGTCCACCCGCTCCCTGAAGATCCGCTGGGAATGGTCCGCGCGGAAGACGATCACGCGGCGGGGCAGATAGTAGAGCATGGCCGAGCCTGCGCCGCCGGGCAGCCTGAGCCGCGGCCGGTCGGCGCTGCCGATGGCGATAGTATTGAGATTGCCGTGCCGGTCGATCTGGCCTCCCGAGAGGAAGAAGAGATCGAGGCGCCCCTTCTGGGCGAAATCGTAGAACTCCTTGGAGCCGTCGCGGAAGGGCCACCACTTCTCGCTGTTGATGATGATCGGCCGCGGCCGCGGAGCGTGAGTGTAGTGGGCGAGTAGCACCGCCGAAGCCGGAATGGGAGAGATGGTGCCCACCGCGGACTGCTCGCCGTCACGCACCTCGCGCGCGAGCGCTGCGGCCATGAACTCTTCACGGGTCCAGGCGGGAGCGGCCATGACTCACGCGGCGGGCGAAAGCCCAACGAGGTCGAGGTAGGCCTGATGGTCCTTCGGGCCGAAAACGTAGCGGTCGAGGTAGGGCTTGAATGTGTCGTCCGCGCGCGCGGCCTCGATGTATTCGAGCAGGTGAGACTCGTCGAGCGGGTAGCGGGCATGCGCCGCCGCGGGATGCGCGCCGCCCGGCACGTGCACGACGGCCATCACGTGGATCCCCTGTAGCCTGAGGCCATAGGCCATGCGCGTGAGCTCGGCGGCGCTCACGATGCGCTCGGTCGAGGCGACGACCACGCGCGAAGCCGGCGCCAGCAGGAAGTCATCTTCCTTTTCCTCGAGGACGAGATTGCCCTCCTCGTCCGCGGCGAGGGCATGGACGATGGCGACGTCGGGGACGATGGGCGGCACGACCATCACGTCGCGCCCGGAGTAGGGGTCGGCGATCACCTTGAACTCGGGCCGCAGCCGCGGATAGTCCGAGCCCACATGGCCCAGCACGGGCATGAAGGGCAACCCGGCGGCTCCAGCCTGGAGCCCGGCCAGGAAGCCGGGTCAGGTGTGGTCCAGGCAGCGCAGCCGCCCGGCCTCCGCGAAGCGGCGGAAGTTGGGCGCGAAGCCGTACTCATTGAGCGAGATCTGCGCGAACTCCGCCGAGACGGCGCAGCCGGCGCCGATCAGGAGGTCGAGCCCATAGCCGCCGGTGGAGCAGGCGATGAGCTTGAGCTCGCGCGTCCCCCGGCGGATGATCTCGCGGATGAGCGCGGTAGGCGTGGCGAGCAGCGGCCCGCCGCCCACACCGAGGCTCATGCCGCCGCGGACATGCGCCGCCGCGTCGGCGAGCGAGACGACCTTTCCGCTCATGCCTCGATCATACCTCGGGGGCGGACTCTCCCGTGAGGATGTGGGAGGCGTGGTGGTGGACCAGCAGCCAGTCGCCCGCCTGACGCTCGAAGACATTGGTCGCCAGCACCGAGGTGACGGAGACGGTGCCGCGGGCCTCGGAGAGAATGTTCTCGGTGCAGGTCACCCAGGCGAGATCGCCGTCCACGCGCGCCGTGACCTCTGAGAGGCTGAAGCGCATCTCGCGGCTGTCCTTGAAGAGCGCTTCCCAGGACTGCCGCACGGCGTCCCAGCCGGAGAGCAGCCCCCAGCCCGGATGGATGCAGCGGACATGGTCCGTATGCGCCCAGATCAGGTCCATCTCGGCCAGGTCGAGATTCTCGAAGGCGCGATAGAAGCGCGCGTTGGCCTCTTCGACCTCGGCCGTGTCGTCGTCCGGCGTCATCTCGGGCATCGGATCACCAGTGAGTCCCCGTCGCGCTCGACCGCGAGTGGCTCGAGCCGCGCCCCGGGGCAGGGGCCCTCGACACAGAGGCCGGTATCGGGCCCGAACACCGCCCCATGCGTGGCGCAGACGAGGAATTGGCCGTCCTCGGTGAAGAACTCATTGGGCCACCAATCCAGCGGCGTGCCCGCGTGCGGGCAGCGGTTGACATATGCATAGTGCCGGCCCTGATGGTTGACGAGAAAGCCGCGAAGGGCTTTGCCGTTCCGCTGGAGCTGGAACGTGGCCGTCTGGCCCGGCTCGAGCGAGTCGGCGGCGCACCGCCACGTGGTCCCGTCGGACTTGCCTTCCATTCTCAGGTTCTATCAAATCGCCCGCGCCTCGGCAATGACACCGCCCCTCACCCCGGCCCTCTCCCCAGAGGGGAGAGGGAGTTATAAACCCTCTCCCCCGTCGGGGGAGAGGATCAAGGTGAGGGGGAAGTGCATGGTAGGATGAGCCGGTCATGGCGGCTCAAGACCTTGCGGTGGAGGCGCGCGACCTCACCAAGACGTTCCGGGCGGGATGGTTCCACCGGCGCCGCACCGAAGCCCTGCGGGGCGCGAGCCTCGAGGTCCCGCGCGGCGCCATCTTTGGTTTGCTCGGCCCGAACGGAGCTGGAAAGACCACGCTGCTCTCGATCCTGGCAACCCTGCTCCTGCCCGACAGCGGCTCGGCCAGGATTCTGGGTCATGACGTTGTCCGCGAGGCTTTCGCGATCCGCCGGCGGCTCAATATGGCGAGCGGGAACGCGTCGTTCATCTGGAGCCTTCGGCCGGCCGAGGTCCTGACGTTCTACGGCCGGCTGTATGGACTGAGCGGTCGCCGGCTCTCGGGGCGGGTGAGCGAGTTGATCGAGCGCTTCGAGCTGAGCTCCCACAGCAAGACCGAATACAACGAGCTCTCGACGGGACTCAAGCAGCGGCTTGCCATGGCGAAAGCGCTGCTCAATGATCCCGAGGTGCTGTTCCTCGACGAGCCCACGCTCGGACTGGACCCGGACGTCTCGATCCGCATCCGCGCCCATATCGCCGCGCTGCGCCGGGAGCGAGGCACGACGATCATCCTCACCACGCATTACATGCGCGAGGCCGAGCAGCTCTGCGACACCATCGCGTTCATCAAGTCGGGGCGGATCCTGGCTCAGGGCACGGCGGACGAGCTCAAGCGGAAGATCCGGATCGGCGAGGTGATCGTGCTGCGCCTCGACCCGCCCCTGGTCCAGGGCCTGGCCGAGCGGAACGGCGTGCTTGCGCTGCAGACCCGGGGCGATCGCATCGAGTGCACGGTGGACGCGGCCGAGAAGCGGCTGCCCGAGATCCTGCGCTGGCTGCACGAGCAGGGCGTGCTGGTGCGGGACTGCCAGGTGACCGAGCCGGAGCTCGAGGAGGTCTTCGTTGAGCTCTCGCGCTGACAGCCTGCCGCCGGAGTCGCTGGCCACCGAATGGGTGAGGCTCTGGGCCTTCGCGGCGCGCAATCTCATCATGGCGCGCCGGAATGTCTTTTTCGTATTTGAGCTGACGTTCTGGCCGGGCGTGGCCATGCTCTCCCACGGCCTGCTGACGCGCTTTCTCGCGCTCACGCCCGAGATGACCGCCTTCATCCTGGTTGGGACCGTGGCGCTCTCGGCGGTCCAGGTCTGCCAGCTCGACGTGGCCTATGCCGTGCTGTTCGACATCTGGTCGAAGTCGATGAAGCACCAGTTCCTGACGCCGCTGCGCATCCGGCATCTGGCGCTGGGCTCGTGGCTGGTCGGTGTGGGGCGGGGGGTGATCGTCTTCGGCCTCATGGCTGCCATCGGCACCTGGGCCTTCGGCTTCAACTTCATCGGCGGCGGCCCTCTGTCCCTGACGCTCTTCCTGCTGGGCTGCTTCCTTACCGCGCTCGTGATCGGGCTTCTGGTCTGCACCCTGGTCCTGCTCTTCGGCACCCGGGCCGAGACCTCCGCATGGGCCGCGGTGAACTTCATCGTGATGCTGTCGGGGATCTACTACCCGGTCTCGGTGCTGCCGGGCTGGGTGGCCGCGATCTCCGCCGGCATCCCGCTGACCTACTTTCTCGACGCCATGCGGGAGGGCTATGGCTTCAAGTCCCAATTCGCCCATCCCTTGCTGACCGGCTTCGCTCTCGTGGGACTGTACGTGGTGCTGGCCCACTGGGCCCTGTCCGCGGCCATCACGCGCGCCCGGCGCACCGGCCTTCTCCTCAAACTCTCGGAGTGACCCATGCGCAGAACCGCCACCGCCAAGCTGTCGAGCATCCGGCTGCACGTCGAGCGCCCGCCTCGGGATCTCGTGGAGGGACTCAAGGCACTGTCTCCCACCGCGCTGGCCGATATGCTAACGCTCGAGTCGGTGATGCGGCATGTGATCCGGCCGCTGTGGCCCGACATGCCCCGCATCGCCGGGCCGGCCTTCACCGTGCGCACGGCCAAGCACGACAACCTCATGCTCCACGCCGCCATCTATCGCGCCGAGCCGGGTGACGTGATCGTGGTCGAGGCGGGTGATGAGGAGATGGCGGTGGCCGGCGGCAATGTTTGCGCCGTCGCCCAGCGCCACGGCGTAGCCGGGTTCGTCATCGACGGCGTGATCCGCGACGTCGCCGAAGCCCGGGCCAATGGCTTTCCGATCTTCGCGGTCGGCGTGTCGCCGATTCCCGGCGCCAAGGACGGTCCGGGCGAGATCAATGCGCCCATCACCTGCGGCGGCGTCAAGGTGCGCCCCGGCGACGTGGTCGTGGCCGACGAGGAGGGCATAGTCGTGGTGCCGCGGGCCGAGGCCGCGGAGGTGCTCAAGAAAGCCCAGTCCAAGGCGGCCACCGATGCCGCGCAGAGCCTTGACGAGTGGGAGCGGAAGCACCGGGCGCGCGTCGAGAGCACCCTGCAGGCCAAGGGCTACGTGCCCTAAATGGACTGGAGCCTGCCGGCCGTCCTGCTCGGGCTGCTCTTCGGCGTCCAGCACGCCACCGACCCGGACCACATCCTGGCGGTGGCCACCATCGTGAGCCGTACCCGGCGCTTCGGCGCGGGGGCGCTGATCGGCATCTTTTGGGGGCTGGGCCACACCGCGACCATTACCGTCGTAGGTTTGGCGATCATAGCGCTGAACCTCACGATTGCTCCCGCCGTCGGCGTCCTGATGGAGCTGGCGGTGGCGCTGATGCTGATGGCGCTGGGCGCGGCCCGCATCCTCTGGGTGTTCCGCGGCTCCGATGCGGTGCCGGTGGCCCATCTCACCGAGCCCCATCCTCACGCGGAGGCGGCGGGCCTTCACAGCCATCCGCACGCCCATGGGAATCGCCTTCACCGCCATCCCCACATTCATCCGCCACGCGGGCTGATGCTCGCCCTTCAAACCGTGGGGCCGGCGCAGGCCATTCGCTCGCTTTGCGTGGGGCTGGTGCACGGGCTCGCGGGCAGCGCGGCGGTGGCCCTGCTGGCGCTGACGACGATACGCAGCGCCTGGGGCGCCGTCGGCTACCTGCTGCTCTTCGGCGTGGGAACGATGGCAGGCATGACGACGATCACGGCGCTGCTCTCGCTGCCCTTCGCCGCGCGCATCCCGCTCTTCCAGCGCTGGCGCCGGGGCTTCGCGCTTGGCACCGGCGCGCTCTCGCTGGCCTTCGGCCTCTATCTCGCGATCGACATCTCTTTCATCCAGGGCTCCTTCCTCGGCCACTCCGTCTGGCCGCCCCGCTAGATCACTTCCGTCTCCCTCGCCGCCCGCTTGCCCTCAGGCCGAGGCGGGGTAATCCTTGAGGTAAGGAGGCGACCATGCGTAGAGCGATCATCATCACCTCCCTCGTGGGACTGTTGGCGGGGGGACTCGGGGGCTACGGCTGGCGAGACATTACCGCCCGGAGGGCCGCCTCCGATCTTCAGGCGGCGCAACAACGGATGGCAACGCTGGAACGGGAGCTGGACAAGGTACAGGCGCAAATGCGCTTGGAGCAGAGCGAGCTCCAGTCCGCCACGGCCCGGCTCAAGGAGCTGGAGCAACACCTGGCGTCGGAAGAGGAGCGACGCTCGCGGCTCGAGGGCATGCTGAGCCACGGGAAGAAGTAGTGGGGTCAGGTCTTGAATTCACACATTTGTTTCCCAATTTCGTCACTACCTCAACGTCGCCTTCTTGAGGTGTGACGCTTTTTAGCAACAAATGTCGTATTTCAAGACCTGACCCCAGGCCGGACGTCGGTGGCGACGCGCTCGAGAACCTCGAGCATCTCGGGCACCGTGGGCACGGAGAAGTCGAGGACGAAATGCTCAACGCCGGCCGCGACATAGGCGGAACAATCCTCGGCGATCTGCGCCGCTGAGCCGGTGAGCGGTGGCCGATCTTTCGGGGCCGCGCGGTCGAATTTGACCGGCCCTTTGAAGGTGATCGTGATGCCGCGCGGATCGCGGCCCGCGACCGTGGCGATGTCGCGCAGGCGTCGGACGGCGACTGCCATCTCCGCTGGATGAAGGGTCACCGGCGGGCGCAGGCCCAGCGGATGCCAGCCGTCGGCGATGGCGACAACGCGCTTAAGCGCCGCCTCGCTGTGGCCGCCGATCCAGATGGGGATGTGCGGCTTCTGCACCGGATGAGGCCGCGTGCCCCCGGCTTCGTCAATCTGCCAGAAGCGCCCCTCGAACTGCACGCGCGGCTTGGTCCAGATCTCCTTCATGATGCGCAGGCTCTCGATCGTCCGCGCCGCGCGCTCCTCGAACGGCACACCCACCGCCTCGAACTCTTCCTTCCACCAGCCGATCCCCGCGCCGAGGATGATGCGGCCGCCGGAAAGGTAGTCGGCTGTCGCCAGCGCTCGGGCCATATGGATGGGGTTGCGGTAGGGGATGACCAGAACGCTGGTGCCCACCCGGATGCGCTGGGTGATGGCGGTGAGCCAGGTGATTGCGGTCAGCGATTCGAGCCAGGGCTCATCTGGCCCCAGCGGGAAGGCGCCGGAGGCCGAGTAGGGATAGGCGGTGGTCGCCTTGACCGGGATCAGCATCCGGTCGGTGACGAAGATAGAGTCGTAGCCGAGGGCCTCGGCCCGGCGCGCCAGGCCGCCGATGGCCTCGCGGTCGGCCAGCGCGCCGCGCCCCTGGAGCGAGAAGCCGAATTGGGGGGTCATCCCTTGAGTCCTCCTGTGCCCCAGCCCGCGATCAGATGGCGCTGCACGGCCATGAAGAAGGCGAGCGCGGGGATCGTGATGAGCATGCCGGCCGCCATGACGAGCCCCCAGTCCACGACGGCGGCGGAAAAGAGATCCTGCACGCCCACGGGGAGCGTCTTGAGCTCGTCCGAGATGATCAGGATGCGCGTGAAGATGTAATCGTTCCAGGCCAAAGTGAACGTGAAGATCGAGGTGGCGATGAGCCCCGGGAGGGCCAGCGGAGCGACGATATAGATGAGGGCCCGCAGGCGCCCCGCCCCGTCCACGAGGGCCGCCTCCTCGAGGTCCAGCGGGATGGACTGAAAAAAGGCCCGGAGCAGCCAGAGGGAGAAGGGAAGGCAGAAGGAGGAGTAGGACAGGACCAGCGCGGTATGCGTGTCAACGAGCCCGGCTCGGCGCGCCAGGATATAGATCGGCACCACGATCATGATCGGGGCGAACATGTAGGTGCAGAGGATGAGCCGTGCGACGCTTTCTCGGCCGGGGAAGGCGAAGCGGGTCAGGCTGTAGGCGCCGGCCGAGCCTACCGTCATCGTGAGGAGCACGGTGAGCCCCGCGACGGTCATGCTGTTCAGGAAGTAGGAGACAAAGGCCGTCTGGCTCAGGAGCCGGGCGAAATTTTCGAGCGTGGGCGCTGCCGGGATCAAGGTCGGCGGCGTCGCGAGCACCTCGCGCGGCGGCTTCAGCGAGGTCGAGAGCATCCAGAGCAGGGGGAGCACCGCCTGGGCGACGAGCCCGAGGGCACCCGTATAGACGAGCGCGCGGCTGAGCCGGGCGGAGAGTCGTCTCACGCCGCCGCCTCCTCCTCCCGCCAGAAGAGCCCGAAGTACACGAGCGTGGCGGCCATCAGCATGAGGAACATGATGACGGAGAGCGCGGCGCCGAAGCCCGCCTGGTAGTACGTGAAGGTCCGCATGTAGGTGTAGATCGGCAGCGTCCTGATCTCCGCGCCCGCGCCCGCCCCTTCGCCCCACAGCCAGACGGTATCGAACTTGGTGAACATCCAGATCCCGCGCAGCAGGATGACGACGAACACCACCGCCCGGAGCTGGGGCAGGGTGACATAGCGGAATCGCGCCCAGGCCGAGGCGCCGTCCACGCGGGCGGCCTCGTAGAGCTCGAGCGGGATGGTTTGCAGCCGCGCCAGCACGCCCAGCGTGACGAAAGGGGTGAACTGCCAGACGCTCATGGCGATGAGCGACGTCATGATGTGGTCGACGCCGAGCCAGACGATGGGCTGGCCCACGAGGCCCCAGGCGACCAGGGTGTAATCCACGAGGCCGAATGTCTCGTTGAGCAGCCACCGCCAGACGATGACAGCGACGATCGTCGGGATCATGTAGGGGAACAGGACGAGGGCGCGCGCGGCGGTGCGCCCGCGGAACGGCTGGTGGAGGAGCAGCGCCGAGACGACCCCCAGGACGAGCTGGAGCGCGGTGCTGCCGGCCGCGTACACGATGCCTTTCCAGAGGCTGTCCCAGAACTCGGGATCTGCGACGAGCCGGTCGTAATTGCCGAGGCCCACCCAGCGCGCCGCCGGGAAGAAGGAATGCTTGTCGAAGAAGGAGAGCCAGATGGCGTAGGCGACGGGGTAGAGGATGAGCGCGAAGATCAGGATGAGGGCGGGCAAGATGCCGAGCAGCCCGAGGCGGGCGGAAGAGAGACGGCGGCGCGGCCGCGCCAGCACGCCGGGGGCGCCGGGCGCGGCCGCGTCGGCGAGGCTTCGCACCTTACTTCTTCAGATAGCCGGTCTGGACCAGCAGCTCCTCGACGCGCTTCTGGGCCTTGGCGGCGGCCTCGGTGGAGGGCATGCCCTTGACCGCATCGAAGACCATGTCCACGAGGATGCCGGATCCCATCACCTCGAGCAGGTAGGGCTTCTTCATGTCGTCCCAGTCGGTGACGAGCACCGGCTTGATCCAGTCGTTCTTGAAGTACTTCTCCTGCATGTCCACCCACGGGCGCCACTTGCTGATCATGGCATTGTCGGCGTACTTGGGATTCTTCGCGGTGGACTTCTTGATGGACAAGAGATGGATGGGCACCGACTGCAGGTAGGGGATGTAGTGCTCATCCTTGAAAAAGAACTTGAGGAAGTCCACGGCCTCGGCCCCGCCCTTGGCGTCCTTGAAGACCATCCAGGGCTCGCAGTCGAGCTGCGCCGCCGGCGACTTCCCCGAGGGGCCGACGACCTTGTCGGCGACGGCGAAGTGCTCGGGATCGGCGATCTCCTTGGGAGCGTACTTTTCGATATACCCCACGCCGCGCCCATAGGCCTGGTAGAGCATGGCCGCCTTCTCATTGGCGAGGTTGGCGAAGGTGTCGAGATAGCCGTGGCCCGTCCAGCCGGGGGGCAGCACGCGATTGAGCTTCTTGTAGAACTCGAGCAGCTCGATCACCGGCTTCTCCGTCAGCGTCGGCCGGCCCTGCTCGTCGAACAGCCGGCCGCCGTTGGTCTTCAGCAGCTCGCCCACGCCGATATTGATGAAGAGCGGCTGCCCCGTCATCGTCAAGCCGTAGCGGACCACCTGGCCGTCCTTGCTCTCCCTGAGCGCCTCGGCCGTCTGGATCAGCTCGTCCCAGGTCTTCGGCACCTTGAGCCCCTTCTTCGCCAGCAGGTCCTTGCGGTACACGAAGAGCGACGAGGCGGGCGAGTGGCCGACACCGTAGGTGCGGCCCTGCCAGCGGCAGAGGCCACGGAAGGCGTCCACGATATTGTCCTTGCCGAGGGAATCGGCCAGGTCCTCCACGGGGCGCAGCAGCCCTTTGGCGGCGAAGGACACGCAGGTGATGGGCTGCCCATGCGCGGCGTCGGGCGGCGCCCCGGCGGCGAGCGCCGCGGTGAGCTTCTTCTCGAGATCGCCCCAGGCGAGCCCCTCGATCTTGATCGAGACCTCCGGATGGGCTTTCTCGTACTCGGCCGCGATCTGGTTGAGCACCGCCAGCGTCTGAGGCTCCGTCTCGGTCTGCCAGAGGCGGATGACCTTCTTGTCGGCGGCGGAGGCGGTGGAGGCGAAAAGCAGCAGGGCGGCGGCGACGGCGGCGAGCAGGCGCGTGCTCATCATTGAGCCCTCCTTCGGTGTGATGCGGCGGGAAGTTTCTCACGATCCCTTCCCAGGGGCAAGGCCTCTGGCGCCGTGAGAGCCCGAAGTATCTTGCCGGCCAGGCGGGCCCGCGCACTACAATCGGGGAGGGAGGCCCAGAGCTGAAAGGCGGCGGCTGAGCATGGAGACGATCCTGATCGTGGACGACGAGGACGGCGTCCGCGCCATGGCCAAGGACGTCCTCGAGCTCGAGGGCTATACGATCCTGTCCACTGGCGATCCTCGCCACGCGCTGCGGGTCGCGCGTGAGCATCCCGGGCCCATCGACCTGCTGCTCACCGACGTCGTGATGCCCCTCATGAATGGGGTCGAGCTGGCGGATCGGTTCGTCGCGATCCGCCCGGATGCCAAGGTGCTGTACATGTCAGGTTTCGCCGTGTCCGGCATTGTGCCGACGGGCGCGCCGTTCGTCGCGAAGCCCTTCGATGTCGACGAGCTCGCGCGCAGGGTACGCCAGGTCCTCGACCGCCGCTCCCCCTTCTCGCGTCCCCCCCACCCCTAGGGGGCCAGGTCTTGGTACGACAAAAGGTGACGACAATTGCCGTCAGCAAGTGTTGCAATTCAAGACCTGACCCCTAGTCGCCGGTGGGAATGACTCCCGCCCCCTCGATCATCAGCACGACGGTTCGCTGCGGCGCCCGGGTCCGGTGCATCACGCCCTTCGGAACGGTGAAGCCCTGCCGCGGCGAGAGCTCGACCGTGCGCCCTTCGAGCTCGATCACGAAGCGCCCCTCGATCACGTAGAAGAACTCGTCCTCACTGTCGTGCTTGTGCCAGTGGAACTCTCCCTGCAGGACTCCGAGACGCACGACGCTGTCGTTCACCCGGCACAGCGTCTGGTTGTACCAGGGCTCCTTGCAGGCCTCCACGAGGGCCTGCACGTCCACGACCTCGAGGGGGCCGTACCGCGCGCTCAGGTTGATCGAATAGGGTGATTGAGCCGCCATCATCGCCTCCTTCGGCCGTGCTAACGCCGCTTGACGAGGTGGAGATCCGACCAGCCGCCCCAGAAGCCCCGGCCTCTGAGCTCGGCGCCGCGGGAGTCGAGCTGAAGCTGCCACTTCACGGTCGGTCTCCCGAGACCGGTATCGATCACGCCGTCCAGATTCTTGTCGTCGAACGTCCCGGTGAAGGGAAGGTCCTTGCCCTGCTCCGGGAACCTGCCGCGGAGTAGGACCAGGCCCTCTACGTCGCGACCGGAGACGCGAGTGACCGTCAAATACGCCTCACCCCGCTCGCTGCTGCTGTCCCAGGCGCCCGCCCATTCCCCGCAGAGCGGCTGGGGCTCAACGCAGGCACCGGCGGGCTGGTTCACGGATCGCACGAGGCAACCTGCGATCACCGCTGCCGCGAACAGCAGCATTGCGACGGCGCGACCGGCAGAAGTAGGCACTCGCCCCTCACCCCGGCCCTCTCCCCGGAGGGGAGAGACTAGCGGTTCAGGAACTTGAGGACGGTTCTGGCGATGCCGTCGGGATCGAGGCCGTGCTTGGCATAGAGGCCTTTGGCGTTGCCCGACTCCCCGAATGTGGTGACGGCGATGCACTTGAGCGGCGTCGGCATCACCTCGCCCAGCATCTCGGCCACCGCGCTGCCCAGCCCGCCATGGATCGAGTGGTCCTCCACGGTGACGACGCGCCCCGTCTTGCCCGCCGAGCGGAGAATGGCCTCCTCGTCGAGCGGTTTGATGGTGGCCACATTGAGCACCTCGGCGTTCACGCCGTCCCCGGCCAGCTTCTTGGCAGCCTCGAGAGCGTTGAAGAGAGGCCCGCCCGTGGCCAGGATGGTCACATCCGTGCCGGGCCTGAGCACGTCGGCCTGGCCGAAGCGGAAGCGGTAACGCTCGTCGTGGACCGGCTCGAGGTTCTGGCGCGTGAGGCGGAGATAGATGGGGCCGGCGTGGTCGACGGCATAGGCCACGGCCTGCTTGGTCTCGATCTCGTCCGCCGGCTGGACGATGGGGATATTCGGCAGCGCGCGGATGCAGGCGATGTCCTCCAGCCCCATCTGGCTGTAGCCGTCCTCGCCGATGGCGATACCCACGTGGGTGCCCACCAGCTTGACCGGCGCGTTCGAATAGGCGACCGAGACGCGGATCGTCTCGAAGCGACCCACGAGGAAGCAGGCGAAGGAGCAGGCGAAGGGGACCCGGCCCGACAGCGCGAGCCCCGCCGCCAGGCCGATCATGCCGGATTCGGCGATGCCGACATTGAAGGCGCGCGAGGGAAAGGTCTTCGCGAACTTGGCGGTCATCGTGGACTTGCTGAGATCGGCGTCCACCGTCACGATCCGCTCGTCCTTGGCGCCGAGCTCGATGAGAGCCTCTCCGAAGGCGGCGCGCGAGGCTTTGGCGGCCATTATTTCTTCTCCAGGGCTTGCAGCTCCCCGATGATGGGCTCGACCCAGGCCGGCACAGGCTCGCCGACGATCTGGCGGATCGCCTCGATCGCTTCGATCGGCTTGGGCGCCTTGCCATGCCACTCGGGATCGTTCTCCATGAAGGAGACGCCCTTGCCCTTCACGGTGTGGGCGACGATGAAGGTGGGCGCGCCTTTGATCGTCTCGGCCTCGTCCAAGGCCTTGTCGACCTGGCCGATGTCGTGACCATTGATGTCCAGCACGGGCCAGCCGAAGGCCTTGAGCTTGTCCACGAGCGGCTCGAGATCCAGGATCTTTTTGACGAAGCTGTCGAGCTGGATGCCGTTGTAGTCGACGATCACGCAGAGGTTGTCCAGGTGGTGATTGGGCGCGCCGAGCTTGGGCGCGGACATGAGGCCCTCCCAGACCTGTCCTTCCTGCGTCTCGCCGTCGCCCATCACGCAGTACACGCGCGCCGGCTTGCCCGCGAGCTTGAGGCCCAGCGCCAGCCCCATGGCGATCGAGAGGCCCTGGCCGAGCGAGCCCGTGGCGGCCTCGATGCCCGGCAGCATCACGCGGTCGGGGTGACCCTGAAGCGGGCTGCCGAGCTTGCGCAGCGTGACGACGCGCTCCATCGGGAAATAGCCGGCCTTGGCCATGCAGTAGTACTGCGCCGGCACGCAGTGTCCCTTGGACAAGATGAAGCGGTCGCGATCCTCCCACTCCGGCCGCTTGGCGTCGTAGCGCAGCCGGTTGAAGTAGAGCGTGGTGAGGATGTCGATGGCCGAGAGCGAGCCCCCGGGGTGCCCCGAGCCGGCATGCGTGAGCATGCGGAGGATCTGCACTCGGCCCTCGCGGGCGATCGCCTCGAGCTTCGCCAGGTCAGGATGCGCCATTAGCTGAGATCCTCCATGAATCCTGCGATCGCGTCGACGTGCACGCCCGTGACCGCGATTTCCGGCGCGTACACGACCTCATCGGCCGCCCACACGAGCGTGCCCTTGACGTCTTTGGTCAGGCCGGTCACGTGCGTCAGCAGCCGGCCGATATTGTCATTGATCCGGATGGTATTGGCCTTGAGCGGCGCGGCGAGTCGCCCGTCGCGGATAATAAAGGAGTCGCCCACCACGGTGCAAGTGAAGTCGCCGGCGCGCAGGCCGTTGATCGGATACGTGTACCAGATGCGGCCGATGTAGAGGCCGTCCTTCACGCCGCGGATCAGCTCGTCGCGGGAAACCGCATTCTGGCCCTCGATGACGACATTGGAGGCGGCCGTTCCCGACGGCGTCTCGAAGGAGCGCCCGCCGCCGTCGTAGCGAAAGCCATTGCGCGGCACGAGCGCCGAAGCCGCTGCGTCCGCCTCCACCCCGAGTTTCTCGCGGATCGCGGGATCGTGGAGCAGGCGCTGGCTGTCGTACCAGTGGCTGAGCAGCCCGGTGAGGATTCCGTTCTTGATCAGTTCCGTGCGTCCGGTGGGCAGGCCCTCGCACGTGATGCCCTTGGAGCCGGTGAGGCCGGCGGCGGCGCCGTGGTCGTAGATGCTGAGTCCCGGTGCGGCGACGGGCTTGCCGAGCTTGCCCAGAAATGGGGTGCTCGAGCAGTAGAAGGCGCCGGCCTGGCAGGAGGGAATGACCAGATTGTTCACGAGATCGGTCACCGGCTGCTTGCCGAAGATCACGGTGTAATCGCCAGAGGCGATACGCTGGCCGTCCATGGCCGCGATCGCATTGGCGGCGGCTTCGCTCGCCGCCTCATCGGAGAAGTCATCGAGCCGATTGCATGTCTGCCAGCCGGAACCCTTAGCGTCGCGCGCCTCGACCATGGCGGTGACGAAGGCCATCATTAGCGTGGACTCGTCGGTTTGCGGCTCGGGCAAGTGGGTCGAGGCGATGGCGATGCGCTCCTGCAGGATGGTCACGTCGCCGCCCAGGATGAGGCCGAGCCGGCGGAGGGCGGCTTCATCGGCAGCCAGGTCATTGAGCCGGGAGGAGGCCATGAAGGCCCTAAGCCCCCCGGTGAGGATCTTCCAGCCCGCTTCGACCAGCTGGGCGTCGCCGATGCTGAGGAGCTGGGGATCGTGGTAATCGACGAGGGTCCGCCGCTCGCCCGTGGGCTTGGGCAGCGAACGGAACTCGGGGTCGCGGACGGCGCCGCGCGAGGCCTTGGCCAGCGCGCGCCTCACACCCTCGAGCGAGAGATCGCTGGGCTCCGAGCCAAACCCCACCTTCGGTCCGTCGGGGGAATCCAGCACGATCTGGATGCCCAGCCCATGGCTCTCGGTGGACTTGGGCTCTTCCACGCCGTTGCAGGGAATATGCGAGGTGTAGTTGAGCCGGGTGAGCAGGGCGCGGTTGGAAGCCGCGAAGACTTCGGCCTCGCTGATCCCCGGCTGGCCCGCCAGAAAGGCGAGCGCGTCCTGCACCGCCCGCCTGAGCTCCGCCGTTGTCGGCATCAGCCCTTCGGGGCCGTTGCCTCGGTCGGATACTTCTTCGCGTACCAGCCGGGGATCCCCTCGTCGAGGATCATCATGTTCCGGTAACCGGCGAGGTACAGCACCTTGTAGGCCCCCCGGGCCAGCTCGTGGGGGCAGGCTCAGTAGAGGACGACCGGCTCCTGCTTCGGGACTTCCGCGAGGCGGGTCAGCAGCTCCCGCAGCGGCACATTCCGCGCTCCCTTGATGTGCAGCTCGTCGTACTGGTCCTTGTCGCGCACATCAATGATGGTCAGGCGCTTCCTCGAGTCCTGCAGCGCCTTGACCTCGTCGACCTTGATGTATCTCTCGGGCACCTCCGGATCGCCTCCGGGAGCGGCGCTGCTCCAGAGGAGCGTCGTCGCGACGAAGAGCATGGCGACGATCCGAGCTCCCCTCACGCTTCCAGAACCCCTCACCCCGGCCCTCTCCCCAGAGGGGAGAGGGAGTTCTGGGACCCTCGCCCCCGGAGAGAGAGGGAGTTCTGTGACCTTCGGCCCCGGGGGGAGAGGGAGTCCTGGGACCCTCGCCCCCGGAGGGGGAGAGGGCAGGGTGAGGGGGTGTCGATCTCGCATCACTTGCCTCCGGTGATCATGGCGCGGCTGCGCATGGTGGGGCCGCCATTGCCGAGCTTCTTGGTCTGCATCGGCTGGCCCTTGCCGCAGTTGGGGATGGGATAGAGGCGGAAGTCCGTTCCGACGGCATCGACCTTCATCAGATAATCCTTGGAGTCGGCCATGATGCCGCCATCGCGGTAAACCCGGCCGAGCTCGCCGTTGCGGATCTCGTACACCTTCCGCGCCGAGATGCGGAAGTTCTCGCGGCTCTCGGCGATGGACGGGATCCTGTGCCCGACGAGATAGTAGCCGTGATCCACGTCCTTGATGATGTCCCGGGGGTCGCGGTCGCCGCCGGCGAAGACCGTATTGGACATGCGGATCAGCGGTACTAGCGACGCCTCGGTGGCCTTGAAGTGCCCGTTGGGGGCGCCGCCGAAGATCGCGGCGGTCTGTCGGCTGTTCATGAATCCCTTGAACAGGCCGCGCTCTATGTGCACCACGCGCTTGGCCGGCGTGCCCTCGTGGTCGTACTCGTAATGGCCGTAGCCCGGCAGCGAGGGATCGGAGAACGCGGTGACCAGCGGCGAGGCCACCTGCTTGCCGACCTGGTGATCGGCGAGGTCGCGCAGCAGCCACGACCGACCGGCATAGGCCGTCTCCATCTTGAGGCCGCGGTCGAGCTCGACCGGATGACCGACGATCTCGTGCGAGACGAGCGTGTTGTAGTGGGGATCGGTTACCACGGGGACCTCGCGGTCGAGCGTGGGCAGGGCGGGGGCCACGGCCAGCTCCACGCCCTCGCGCGCCAGGCCGAGGGAGAAGTCCAGGAAAGGCGGGAAGGTCATGAGGGGCTCGCCGATCCCGCGCGTGAGGATCTCCCAGCCGCGCTGGTGGCCGACGACATCGTAGAGCTCCTGGCTATTGCCCTCGCCCGTGGCCACCACGAAGCACATGCCCTGCGTGAGCGCGAAGGACTGATCGATCAGCGCGCCTTCGGACGAGGCGAAGAGCTCGCGGCTCAGCTGGGTCACGGTGGAGACGTAGTTGTACGAGAGCCGCGCGTGGACCGCTCTGACCTGCCGAGAGATATCGGTGGTGAAGCCCACCATCTCGTCGAGCGGCACGGCGCGCGGATCCACCTCGAACACCGCCGGCACGACCTCCCGGCGGACCTGGACGGGGTGCAGCCGCGTGTCGCTCAGAGACTCGCCGAGGGCGCCGAATTTGCCTTTGATCTCCGCTTTGAGCTGGGCATTGGCCATGGCGCGCCGATAGGCGGCCTGCAGGGCCTCCTTGAGGATCCGATCGAGGTGGGGGAGATCGGCCGCGCCGAGGGTCCGACCGAAGTAGCCGGGCGCCGCTATCCGGCCGCCCGCCAGCACGCGGACACCGAAGGCGAAGCCATAATCATCGCCCGAGGATTTGGAGGCGCCGTTCTCGGCCGCCGCGAACTTGCCTTCGGCGACTTCCACGCGGAGATCGGCGTAGCGTAGATCAGCCAGCGATCGCGCCCAGGTGGTGACCAGCTCGACGGCCACGGGCGCGAGGCGGTCGATCAGCCGGGTTTCGATGCCGTGGGGCATGCCGGGTTCCGCGTTACCAGGCGCTGAACGGCTCGACCCAGACGGGCTCGCCGGCCTTGATGTCGCCGCGCTCCTCCTCGACGGCGATGAAGCAATTGGCCAGGGTCATCGAGGTGAGAATGCCGGAGCCTTGCGGCCCTGTCGTCCGGACCTCCCATCGATCACCGGCATACGCAAGGATGCCGCGCTTGTACTCGCGGCGCCCTTCCTTCTTGCGCATGGCCTCGACGGCGACGGCGCGGAAGCGCGGCCCGTAGAGCTCGCGGCGACCCGCCAGCTTCCATAGCGCCGGGCGCACGAAGAGATGGAAGGTGAGCATGGAGGCGACCGGGTTGCCCGGCAGGCCGAAGAAATGCGCCGCGCCGATTCGGCCCACGGCCAGCGGCCGGCCCGGCTGCATCGCCACCTGCCAGAAATCGATCCCCCCGGCCTGCTGGAGCACGGCCTTGACGAGGTCGTGGTCGCCCACGGAGACGCCGCCCGACGTCACGACGATGTCCGCGCCGGCCGCGGCCTGGAGCAGGCGCGTCTGCAGCACCTCGAAGAGGTCGGGAACGATGCCGTAATCGGAGACGTGACCGCCCGCCGCCTCGACGAGCCCGCGGAGGGAATAGCGATTGGAGTCGAAAATCTGCCCCGCCTTGCGCTCGTCGCCCGGTTCGGCGACTTCATCTCCGGTCGAGAGGATGGCGACCCGCGGCTGCTGCCTCGCGAGGATCTGAGCCAGGCCGAGGGAGGCGGCGACGCCCAGCTCCTGGGGCCGCAGCACGCTGCCCGCGGGAATGACGACGGCGCTCGCCTTGACGTCCTCGCCGCGCTGCCGCACGTTGGCGCCGCGCGGAAGAGCGGGAATGGTGACGCGCTCGCCGCGGCGATCGACGATCTCCTGCGGATAAACGGTGTCCGCGCCCGCGGGGATCGGCGCGCCGGTCATGATGCGGAGCGCCTGGCCAGTGTGGACCTCGCCCGAAAACACCGCACCGGCGGGCAGCTCGGCCACGACGGTGAGCTCGCGAGTGCCGCCGCTGGGAATGTCCGCGGACCTCACGGCGTAGCCGTCGACCGCGGAATTGTCCGTGGGTGGCACATCCATCGTCGAGCGGATGTCCTCGGCGAGGACGCGGCCGAGGGCGCGTCCGACGGGGAGGAGCTCGGGCGGCGCGACGGTGGTGATCTGGGACAGGATGCGCGCCTGTCCGTCGTGCACCGAGATCATGGCGTCATTATACCGATAGACCAAAGTGGGGTCGAGCACGACCCTATGTTAGGATACGCCGCGATGGCGAGCGGCTGCCCCAAATGCGGATGGCAGGAGCTGAATGGGCCGCAGTGCCCGCGCTGCGGCGTCAACATCGCCGAATACCGCGCCCAGCTGGCGACCGTGAGCGCGACCGCGCAGCCGCCCGAGCCGCGCTGGCCGGAGCCGCCGCGCCCCGAGACCTCCCACTCCAGTCCACCACCATCGCCGACGATCCATCCGGCGGGGTTCTGGATCAGATTCGTCGCGCGCTTGATCGACGGCGCGCTGCTGCTCATCGTGTGGGGAGTCATGCCGTGGTTTGCGGTGCTCGTGAGCGTGGCCTATGAGATCGTCTGTCACTGGAAGTGGGGACAGACGCTCGGCAAGATGGCCGTGCGTGTCCGCGTCGTGACCATGTCTGGAGGGCCGCTGTCCGTTGGTGACTCGGTCTTGCGCTGGTTCGGCACCCTGGTCTCCGCCTTCATCTTGTGCATCGGCTACCTCATGGCCGCTTTCCGCTCCGACAAGCGCGCGCTGCACGATCTGATAGCGGGCACGCGCGTCGAGCACGTCGCCTAGGCGCTGCGCGATGGGCCGCTCCTGCGCGATCCGGCGGAGGCCGCAGCAGCGGACGTGACGCTGCCGCTTCCCCTCCGCAACCGCCTGACCGACTTGATCCTCGACTCCCTGCACGACGCCGAGGCGCGAAAGGGTCTCGAGGCCCTCGCCGCGGCTTGCGCTCATTCGCGGGCGCCGGCCGGCGGCTGGCCGACCGCCTTCCCAGCGGATCTCTTCGAGCGGCGCGGGGAGGGCGTTGCCCTCAAGAGCGGTTGGAGACAGCATGCCGCGGAGTTCGGCGAGCGCGCGGCGCGGGCCTGGCGCGCGATAGGCGTGCGACCTCTCGATGCCGCCGACGCGCCCCTGGCGGTGGCGCTGGCGGCCGCGGGCGCGCTGTTCGACGCGGGCCTCTACTTCGAAGTTCATGAAGCGCTCGAGCCCTACTGGATGCGCGCTGCCGGAGACGAGCGGGAGGCGCTGCAGGGGTTGATCCAGGTCGCCGTGGGCCTCCAGCACCTGGCGAATGGAAATCTGGGGGGCGCGCGCGCACTGCTCCACGACGGCTGCGTGAAGATCCTGGGGCGCGGGCTCGAGGGGCTGGATCTCGAGCCTTTTGCCCGCGCGACTCAGCGCTGCCTGGACAGTGTGCTCGCCCTGGGCGACGAGGCGCCGACGCGGTTCGACTGGACCTCGGTTCCGCGTTTTCCGCGGATCGATCGCCCCTCACCCCAGCCCTCTCCCCAGAGGGGAGAGGGAGCCCGAAACTCCTCTCCCCAACCCTCTCCCCAAAGGGAAGAGGGAGCCCGAGACCCCTCACCCCAGCCCTCTCCCCAGAGGGGAGAGGGAGCCCGAAACTCCTCTCCCCCGGAGGGGGAGAGGGCAGGGTGAGGGGGAGGATAATGGCGAAGATCTATCTCACGGGCGAGGGCGGGGAGATCGTGCGCCGCCGACGGCTCGTTCCGGCTGGACAGATGTTGGAAGCATGGCAGGATCTCTATGTGGCCGGCGACTTCTGGCTTGGGGAGAGCTCCAAGGCGCTGCTCGACAGCGTGGACGGGCCGCTGCCGGTCAAGCTCGTCCTCGACGGCGGTACCGTGCCCATCTACTACGGGCCCCGCCTGCAAAACGTCGAGTCGCTGCCGCTGGAAGAGTCGCTCCAGACCCGCGTGCTCTCGGCTCACGGCATCGCCGTGGCGTGGATCACCATCGACCAGTTCGGCGAGCGGACGGTGTACGAGCCGTCCGGGCCCGCCGACCCCATCTTCTTCCTGCGGCGCCCGTCGGGCACCGCAGCGCATCTCTGGCGGCTGTTCAGGACCAGGAGGGAAGCGCATGCCTATATGGCGGAGTACTACGGGAAAGACTCTGAAGGTCGCGACTGGAGCGAGGGACTGCCCGTGGAGACATTCAACGAGCTGCTCGCCAAGCATGGTCAAAGCCGTTAGCGTCGCCGCCGCGCTCTTGCTGTCCGCCGGTCTCGCCCCGGCCTGGGCGGGCGGGTCCAATTACGGCATCACGCCGGGGGCGCGACCCGATCTGCAGGGCAAGATCTCGGAGTGGCCGGTGCCGACGCCGCGCTTCGCGCGCGACCCCGCGCCGGCGCCTGACGGTAATGTCTATATCGCCGTGATGACCGGGAACAAGATCGCCCGCTTCGACACGGCGAACAAGACGTTCAAAGAGTGGGACCTCCCATCGGGGGCCCAGCCCCACGGCCTGCTCGTCGACAAGAGCGGCATGGTCTGGTACACGGGCAATGGCAATGGCACCATCGGCCGTCTCGATCCCACCACGGGCCAGGTCGCCCAGTTCAAGGCGCCCTCGGGCGGCGATCCTCACACCCTCGTGATCGACGATGCGCAGGCGACGATCTGGTTCACCGTCAATGGCGGCAACCGTATCGGCCGGCTCGATATCAAGAGCGGGACCATCACCGAGTTCAAAGCGACCGGGCGTCCGTACGGGCTCGCTCTGGACAAAGCGGGCAATGTCTGGTTCTGCGAGATCTACGGTGACAAGATCGGCAAGCTCGATCCCCGCACCGGCGCGATCACGGAAGTGCCAACCGGGCCCGGCTCTCAGCCCCGGCGCATCGCCGCCGCGCCCGATGGCACGCTTTGGGCGACACTCTACGGGGCGGGAAAACTGGTGCACGTCGATCCCGCGGCGGGAAAGGTGATGAAGGAATATCCCATGCCCGCCGGTGGGACGGGTGGGCCCTACGCGGTGAGCGTGGACGGCGCCGGCATTGTCTGGGCGAATGAGATCCAAACCGACACCGTTGCGCGCTTCGACCCGAAGACGGAGAAGTTCCGCGTCTTTCAGCTTCCGTCGAAGAGCGTGGGCATACGGAAGCTGGCGGTGGACGCGCAGGGGAGGCTCTGGTACATGGGCAGCCATAATGGACGCCTCGGCGTGATCGAATAGAGCGACGGGAGACCACAATGGATCTGGGCCTCAACGGAAAGACGGCACTGGTCACGGGGGGCAGCAAGGGCATCGGGCGCGCGGTGGCGCGCGCGCTGGCGCGCGAGGGAGCGCGAGCGATGATCTGCGCGCGGGAGCCCGAGGCGCTCAAGCGCGCGGCCGGCGAAATCGAGAAGGAAACCGGCGCCGAAGTGCTCACCTCCTCCGCCGATCTGAGCGAGCTGGAGGCGGTCAAGCGCGTGGCGGCCGAGGCGGTCACGCGCCTCGGCAGGCTCGACATCCTGGTCAATAATGCCGGGGCCATCAAGGGCGGCGACTTTCTCACGACGCCGGACGATGAATGGCTGCGCGGCTGGAGCCTCAAGCTGCTGGGCTATATTCGGATGGCGCGTGAGGTGCTCCCGCACATGCAGAGGCAGGGCGGTGGGCGCATCGTCAACGTGGTGGGCGCGGCGGCGCGGAATCCGGCGACGACGTATATGATGGGCGGCGCCGCCAATGCGGCGCTGATCAACTTCACCAAGGCCCTGGCTGACCTGGGCGCCAGGTCCAATGTCCTCGTCACCGCGGTGTCGCCGGGGCCGGTGAAGACCGAGCGCTGGAACTCGCTGCTGCACCAGCAGGCTGCTGCCGCAGGCACCGATCCGGAGACATTCGCCAAGGAGCGGGCCAGAGAGTTCCCGCTGGGACGCATCGCGAGCTCGGAAGAAGTGGCTGATCTCGTCTGCTTTCTCGCCTCGGAGCGCGCCTCCTTCCTCACGGGCATCGCCATCACCGTGGACGGCGGGATTACGCGGGGCGTCTATCTCTAGTGGCTTGAAGGGCGGGAGAGGCATAACCTAGTGAAACAAGGAACATTCTGGCTCAAGAATCGCTTGACACCCGGAAAGTGGGTCAGTACCGTATGGCAACGCTGGGCGGAGCCTATCTTTTGGCGTCTACGCCGGGCGCGTGCGTCTTCCGGGGCGAGAGGCCCCACACGCCGCAGCTGAGCCGGGGGAGAGCGGCACACTCGGTCCTGATCGCGGCAGGAGGTTCGTGATGCCTGCAAAGTTGTTCGTCGGCAATCTCTCCTTCCAGGCCACGGAGGAAGACCTGCGCGAGCTCTTCGCCCAGGCCGGCACCGTGGAGTCGGTGCGCATTGTGACGGATCAGTTCACGGGCCGGCCGCGGGGCTTCGGATTCGTCGAAATGTCGACGAAAGAGGAAGCCGCCAAGGCCATCGAGATGCTCAACGGACGCCTCTTCCGGGATCGCAATCTTGTCGTCGACGAGGCCCGCCCGCAGCCGCAGCGCGGCTCGGGCGGCCCGCGCGGCGGGCCTGGTGGCGGACCCCGAGGCGGCGGACCCGGAGGCGGTGGCGGCGGCTGGCGCCGATAGCGAGAGACTCTGGCCCCGGGACTCGAGCCCGGGGCCTTTTTTCGGTGACCCAGTACTCATCATGTGAGGAGTCCATGAACAAGCCGGGTGTTCCGGCTCCAGGCTTCGTGAAGCGGATCGGCCAGGTCGTGGACATGCGCCGCGACACCGAGTTTCAGGAACTAAGCACGCGCAGCCTCATGAACCGCTTGACCGGGGCCGCGATGCCGTTCGGCTGGACCGTCAACCCGTTCCGGGGCTGCGAGTTCGGCTGCCGCTACTGCTATGCGCGGCCCACTCACGAGTACCTGGGCCATGCCGATCCCGAGGACTTCGAGCATCGGATCTACGTCAAGCGCGCCGAGGGAGACCGGCTGATCGCGGACCTCAAGCGGGCCCGGGACGGGGGTCAGGAGATCGCCATCGGCGCCGCGACGGATCCCTATCAGCCCGCAGAGAGCCGGTTCGAGATCACGCGCGCCGTGCTCGAAGCCATTGCCCGCGTGCCGAGGCTGCGGGTGGGGATCACGACCAAGTCGACGGCGGTGACCCGCGACCTGGAGCTGCTTCAGCGGATCGCCGCCGCCTCGGACCTCTGGGTGAACTTCTCCGTGATCTCGCTCGATGCCGACCTGCTGAGGCTCATCGAGCCCCGGGCGCCCCGTCCCGATCTTCGGCTGAGGGCGCTGCGGACCCTGGCCCACGCGGGCATCCGCACACGGGTATTCATCATGCCCGTGCTGCCGCTGATCAATGACGGGGAGGCGGGCCTGCGGGCCTTGCTCGGGGCGGCGCGTGATGCCGGCGCGGAGGAGGCCATCTCGCAGCCGCTATTTCTCAGGAGCGAGACGACCCACCGCTTCTTCCTGGACTTCATCGCCGACGAATTCCCCTGGGCGCTGGCGCGCTACCGGGAGATGTATCCGCAGCCCGGCAATGCGCCGCGGCCCTACCGCGAGGCGGTGGAGCGGCTGGTGGATCGGCTCGCGCGGGAGGCGGGCTTCAAAGCGCGCAGCCGCGAGGAGCGGGTGCGGGACGAGGCCCCGCCCCGCTCCCAGCAGCTCTCGCTCGCCTGGTGAAGGCGATCAGGTCTGACTCAGCCCGACCAGGGTCACGCGGCGTGCGATGAGGTGCGGTCCTCCGCGCTCCGCCTCCACGGTGACGAAATCGCCGGGTCGGAGCTGATCGGGCGCGGCCGGCGCTTCGACGAAGTCGCCGCTCCAGCCGGTTGGCGCAGGGCTGTCGGAGCGCGACACGCGGGCGAACTCGGTGCGAGCCGTCAGCATGAACGTCCGGCGTGTCATCACGGTTTCGCCCTTTTCGATGGTCCAGGGTCCCATCTCGGTGACCACGAGGATCCCGTTCGCGGGGTCGATGGACGTCACGGTGCCCGATACCGAGAGCGCGCCGCCGCCGGCCCAAGCCATCGCGGTCAGGGTGAGAAGCGCTGCCGCCGTCCCCATCATCGCCAGATACGATTTCCTTGTCGTCATGGCTCCATGGCCTCCTTGTTCAGCGTCCGAACGTCTTCGTTGTTCAACCGCCGTGCCATCGGGGGACTAGCGCGAAGCCGCGGGAAATGAGGGATTTCCGAGGCTCCGGAGCGCTGCCTCGGCGAAGGAAGGCGCGCCCCGGAGGAAACTTCTACCAGGGCGGTATGTAAGGAGTTCTAGATCGGGAGATCGGGCTGGGACGGCCCCTCGACGGCCTCCGCCTCGACAACCGGCGCCAGGCCGTCCTGCTCGATGAGGGGAAGGAACTTCTCGTAGAGCTCGTAGAGCTTGGCGACGTAATAGGCCGTGTTCTCGTCGGGGGCGGCGGCGTCCCACTCAGCGGCCAGCTTGGCAGCCTCGTTGACCTTGACGCGCTTGTCGTCTCCCGCGACATAGTAGGAGACCTGATCGCCGGCCTGGTAGGGACGCGAGGATTTCAGCGCCAGCTCGTAGGCCGCCCCGGCATTGCGCTTGCCGGCCTTGGTCTTCTCGGCATAGGCCGCGGGTGACTCCTGGAGCGTCTCGGTTTTCATGAACTGCTTGACGGCGACCCGGTGGGCTTCGAAGTCGTCGTGCCAGCGCCGGACGAGGGCGAGGATCTCCGGGCGCCGGCCCGTGAGCAGCAGGCGGAACATCTCCTCCATCCATTGACGCTGGAAAAGCTCGATGCCGCGCGAGCGGAGCCCGGAACCCTTGATCAGGAGCTTGCCGCGCGCATCGAGGAGCACGTAGTTCTTCATCTTGTAACTGAACATGGCCGGATAGCGGCCGTCGAGCTCGAGCTGGATGCCTTCGGGCAGCGCGGTAGAGAGCGCGGCGAGCAGACGCTGTTCCCCCTCACCCTGGCCCTCTCCCCCTGAATCCCGGCTCCCTCTCCCTTCCGGGGAGAGGGTTGGGGTGAGGGGCGGGAGGGGGGATGAAAGCGTGAGGGGCGGCACGAAGTACAGGCCGTCGGTGTCCACCTCGATGACGGTGGCGCCCAGCTCGCCGAGCCGGTCCACCAGCGCCTGGACCAGCCGCCGCCCCTCGCCGGTAACGGCATTGGCCGCGTCGAAGTCGTTCCAATGTCCCTGGGAGAAGCCGAGATAGCCGTAGAAGGAGTTGATGAGGATCTTGAAGGTCTGCTGGAGCGCGTTCAGGAGGACGCGCTCGGCCTCGGCGGGCGCCTCCCGCGCGAGCCGCTTGGCCGCCACCCGGAACTCCCGGAGATCGCGAAGGAGCGAAGCCGAAACCGCGAGGCGGTCGGAGCCGGGGAAGATGCGCTGGCTGAGCATCAGGGACGGGTAGAGCGACGTCACGTCCACGTGCCAGACGTCGTGAGCCATCCCGCGCTGGAAGACGGCCGTGTAGCCGCCGGCTACAGCCTGCCCGGGCCGGGGCCCGGGGATTGCCTGGCGCTGATGAAGGTACTCGCGCATCAGCAGCGCGTCGATCTTGGTTGCATTGCCGCGCAGGATCGCCATCTGGTAGTCGAAGGGCACCGCCTGGGCCTGGACGAAGTAGGGCGGCGACAGCACCGCCGAGAGGCCGAGCGTCTCCAGCACATCATCGCGCGCATAGGCCATGAGCCGCGCCGGGTCCTCCCTGAAGATGCGCGGAATCTCTTCGGGCGGCAGGTAGGTGCGGTCGGGCGCGGCGACGCCAAAATGGCGGGCCACGTCCTTGAGGCCGTAGGACTCGAGATCGCGCGCGGCCACGTCGTAGAGCTGAGTGAGCATCCAGGTGTCGACGATGTGGCGACCTGGGACCAAGTACCGGCGATAGCTGATCGTTCGCTCGGCCACCTGCATGCGCGAGGGGTAGCCGCGCAGCGCCGAGCCGTCGCGGCCCCAGCCGAGGGGCACGCCCAAGCGCCGGGCCCGCGCCTCCATGTACTCGAGGTCGAAGCGGAAGATATTGTGCCCCTCGAGCACGTCGGGATCCCGCTCTCTGATGAGTCGCGAGCACTCGACCAGGAGCTCCGCTTCGCTCATCGTCACGCCCGAGAGCACCGTGCTCCAGCCCGAGGAGTCGGCCATCGCGATGGCGATGATCCGGTCCGACTCGCGGCGGGCATTGGGGAACTCGAACCCGGCGGTGGTTGTCACCTCGATGTCCACCGCCATCCGGCGGAGATCGCCAAGGGTCATGCCGAGAAAAGAGGTCTTGCCCGTGCGGAGCAGGAACTGGTGGACAGCGTCGTTGAGGAATCGATAGGGGGCGTCGGGGGCGCCCGGGCCCTTCTCCGACACCCGCTGGCAATGCTCGCGCGCCTTCAGCGCCTGGGGCCACGAGGAGCACTCCGCGAGCCAGCGGAAGACCCCCTCGCCGTCCAGCGGCGTGAGAGCTGCGTCGCCCGTGAAGCCCTTGAGCAGATCGGGATCGGCCAGGAGCAGGAAGGGCCTGAACGGCTCCTCAGTGATCACGACACTGCCTCCGCGCCGCGCATACACCCGCACCGAGGTCTCGGTGGCGTCGAAGGCGAGCAGTCCGCGGCTCGTGTCATGGCCGAAGAGCAGCGGGTTGTCGTAGAAGGGGAGCGGGAGCGCGCTCAATTGAGCATGCCGAGGAGGCGGTGCAATTCCTTGCGCGCCAGCGTGTAGCCGGGCTCGATGGCAAGCGCCTCGCGCAATTCGGCGATGGCCTCGCGCACCCGGTTCCTGCGGATGTGAACGCGGGCGAGATTGAAGTAGGGGAAGTGGCGGGGCTCGTACCGCGGCGCCTTCTTGGCGCGCTCGAGCCACGCGATGGCTTCCTCTTCGCGTCCGAGCTCGATCAGGTAGGCCCCAATGTCGTTGTAGGGGTTGCCCAAGTCGGGATCCACCGAGATCGCGATCTTGCATTCGGCGATGGCGTCCTCGTGCCGCCCCTGGAAGCTGTAGGCCCAGCCGAGGAAGGTGTGGGCTTCCGCCGTCGGATGCACGGCGATCGAGCGACGGTAATGCTCCACGGCCTCCTCGAGCCTACCGCTCAGCTGGGCCTCGTAGCCCTGATGGAAATGAACCCGGGCCTCCTCGGGGAGATCGGCGGGGAGCCTGAACGCCATCCTAATCCGCCTCCGCCTCCTCGAAGGCCTTGCGATACGTCGGCAGATCGGTCAGGCCGGTGATGCGGTGGCCGCCGTTCACGATGACGGTGGGAATCGCGCGCACGCGGTCGCGCGTCAGGGCGTCCTGGTAGTCCGCGAGCACGTCCTGGCGCGCCGCGCCGCTCTCGAAATCGGCGAGGAAGCGATTGAAGTCGACGTCGGCCTCGCGGATCACGCCCGCCAGCTCCTCGGGCCTGGCGATATTGATGCTGCGGGTGAAGAAGGCTTCGTACAGGCGGAGATGGAGGCGCTCGAACGCCTCGGCGCCCTGCAGCAGAACGCACTTGGCAGCCTCGAGGGCGGGCAGGGACCAATTGGGATAGTCCTCGCGCGGCCAGGGCGTGAAGCGGATCCCGTCGCTTTCGGCCATGGCGCCGCACCGCCGCCAGCCCTCTTCCCGATGCGTTCCCTTGAAAGTCGCCGTCGGGTCCGGCTCGGGGCGGAGCGGAAAGGCTTTCCACTGGATCTCGAGCCTGTCGCCCATTTCGTCCTTGAGTCGCCGGAGGCGCACGGCCGCCGGATAGCACCAGGGTCAGAGATAGTCGGCGTACTCGACGACGTGCGCAGTCATGTGGGCCTCCTGGACGGATTCTACCTCAGCGCGCCGGCTCCGGGTGTCGCGCGCTTCCTGATGTGAGGTATGCTGGGTCGGTGCGACGGCATGCGCTGATAGCGGTGGTGCTGGCGTCACTGCTCTCCGGCTGCGCCGGGCGCGTCAGCTTCCCCAATATGACGCCCGGGATGCCGACGGAGATCACCGCGACCCTGCTCAAGCCGGAAGGTCCCGGCCCGTTCCCCGCCGTCGTCCAGCTGCACGGCTGCGGCGGACTGGAGCGCCAGTCCTACCGCTGGGCCCGCTGGCTGGCGGACCGCGGCTATGTCGTGCTGGTGGTGGACAGCTTCGGGCCGCGGGGAGTAGCGGGTGACTGCCGCTCCGGGGCCGATGAGCCGCCGATCACCGCACGTTTCGACGATGCCTTCGGCGCCCTGCGCTACCTACAGGCCCAGCCCTTCGTCATCGCCGATCGTATCGCGGCCATCGGATGGTCGCAGGGCGGCGTGTACTCGATCGCGGTGATCAATGGGCCGACCCTCGAGCGGGCGCGCCAGCGTGGCGTCAAGCTGCCACCAGTAGGCTTCGCCGCCGGGATCGCCGTCTACCCCGGCGGCTGCTTCTCGCTCGTCAACGAGCAGGTGATCCGGCCGCTCCTCGTGCTGATCGGCGGCGTCGACGATTGGACACCGGCGGCCAAGTGCAAGGAGATGGTGGACGCGATGCGCAGCCGCGGCGCCAATGCCTCGATCGTGATCTATCCCGGGGCCTATCATTACTTCGACGTCGAGGGCCAGAAACGCGAAGTGCTGCCCGAAGTCGAGAACGAATATCGGGCCGGCGGCTACGGCGCCACCGTGTCCTATCAGGCGGCGGCCGCCGCCGACGCCCACCGGCAGGTCGAGAGCTTCCTCGCGCGCCATCTGAAGGACGCCAGGCGCTAGCCCCTCCCCTTCCGCCCCCTCACCCTGCCCTCTCCCCCGAGGCGGGGGAGAGGGAATCGTCTCCTCGAAGGGGAGAGGGAGATTCGAACCCTCGCCCCCATACGGGGAGAGGGAAAGAGGGAGTGGGGCTCAAAGAAGGAGTGGGGCTCAAAGAGGGAGTGGGGCTCAGAGGTGAGGGGGGCGAGCATTGCGGGGCGCGGGGCCCGCATGCTAGCGTGAACGGCGGAACATGGATGCATCGGTCGAACTCCTCCGTCACCTCTTGTCCTCGGTGGTCCACATCCACACCGAGGTGGCCTCCGGGCACCCTTCCACGCGCATCCTGGGCGACGAGCGAATGGGCAGCGGCGCGGTCATCGATCCCGCGGGGCTCATCCTCACCGTCAATTACGTGGTGATGGGCGGCCAAAACATCCAGGTCACCTTCGAGCGCGGGCGCGCGCAGCGGGCCGAGATCGTGGCCCAGGACTTCGAGATCGGGCTGGCCGTGCTCCGCATCAAGCGCCAGGGGCTGCAGGCCGTGGAGCTGGCCGCCTCCGACAAGGTCGAGCGGGGAGCGGCGGTATTCGCGCTGGGCTCCACGGGCCCGCGGGAGCGGCGCGTCTCGAGCGGCATCGTGACCTACCTCGGCGAGTTCGAGGCCTACTGGGAGTTCCTGCTCGAGCGCGGCATCGTCTCCAGCGCCAACAACCCGGGCTTCGGGGGCGGGGCGCTATTCACGGCGGGCGGGCAGATGGTGGGCATCGTGTCGCTGAACCTCAACGAGATCGCGCGCTCTTCGCTGGCGATTCCTAGCGAATGCTATGCGGGCCGGGCCGACGAGTTCCTCCGCTACGGCCGCGTGGTGAGCCGACCCCAGCGCGCCTGGCTCGGCGTCTTCGCCCATGCGCTCGATGAAGGTGTGGTCGTGGCCGGGCTGGTGCCCAACGGGCCCGGCGCGCGCTCCGGCATTCAGGAGGGGGATGTCATCGTGTCCCTCGACTCCAAGGAAGTGCCGACGCGCAAGGAGCTCTACCTCTCGCTCTGGCGGCACGTGCCCGGCGAGAAGATCGCGCTCGAGGTGCTGCGCGACAACGAGCTGCGGCAGGTCTACGTGCTGAGCGGGAACCGCGCGGAGTTCTACAAGCAGCTCTAGGCGCAAGACGAGGACGCCGAGGCGGGCGAGTGGCACCGCGGGCGCCCCGCGCGCCGCGGCGGGACCCCCGAGTCCCGTCCGCAGCTCAAAGCAGTTCGAGCTGAGGGACGGCCGAGCGCCTTAGGCACGAGCGTCACGAGGCGAGGGCTGAGTTGAATCTGTGTTCGGGCGAGTGGGTGACGGAGCCGGACGCGCGGGGCGCCCGCGGCGACAGGACCCGCCCGTCTCATGCGTGTTGGATCCATGAATAATCCGGGTTAACGAGGAGGCGAAATGGATCTCGGGCTCAAAGGCAAGTCGGCGCTGGTGGTGGCGGCGAGCAAGGGCATGGGCAGAGCGAGCGCGCTCGGGCTGGCCGCGGAGGGCGCGCGAGTCGCGATGTGCGCCCGCGGTGAGGCCGCGCTGACCGAAGCGGCGGCGGACGTGAAGCGCAAGACCGGAGCCGAGGTGCTCGCGGTGCCCGCCGACGCCAGCAAGGCGACGGACATTCACCGGGTGGTGGCGCAGACCCTCAAAGCGTTCGGCGGCGTGGACATCCTGGTGGCCAATGTCGGCGGGCCGCCGCCCGGCCCCTTCGACCAGATGAGCGATGAGCAGTGGCTGGCGGCATTCGAGCAGGTGCACCTCTCCACCGTGCGGTTCATCCGCGAGGTGCTCCCGCACATGAAGAAGGCCAAATGGGGCCGCATCCTCGCGATTCAATCGAGCTCGGTGAAGCAGCCGGTGGAAGGGCTTATCCTCTCGAACGGCATCCGGCCGGCGATCGCGGGCCTCTTCAAGACGTTGGCGAACGACCTAGCCAAGGACAATATCACCGTGAACCTGGTGCTGCCCGGGCGGATCATGACCGATCGGTTCACGGGGCACCAGGCGGACCGGGCCAAGCGGGCGGGGATCAGCCTCGACGAGCAGCTCGAGCGGTCGGCGGCCGACATTCCCATGGGCCGCATTGGGATGCCGGAAGAGTTCGCCAATATGGTGGTCTTCCTCGCCTCCGAGCGCGCCTCGTACGTCACCGGGACGGCCATCCAGGTGGACGGCGGGCTGATCAAGAGCGTGGTCTAGGTGTGAAGTCTCACGAGATTGTCCCCGGTGACGAGACGGCTGATGGGGGGACGACCGTGGAGACTAGCATGGCGGCGATGCCAATTATAGAAGTGCAGCCACGGGGCCAACGCGGCCTGCCGACGGGCCGAGCTGAGGTA